>OFLZ01000137.1_pt1 | contig 64375 bp, 70 predicted proteins | sample 1541321 | NCBI WGS metagenome assembly OFLZ01 (sample SAMN04209223, study PRJEB22552) | human gut metagenome | biome: gut; material: feces | host: Homo sapiens | place: USA: Oklahoma | reverse complement strand
GCCGACAGATCCCACTGATCCGACTGTGGAGCCGACAGATCCCACTGATCCGACTGTGGAGCCAACAGATCCCACTGATCCGACTGTGGAGCCAACAGATCCCACTGATCCGACCGTAGAGCCGACAGATCCCACTGATCCGACTGTGGAGCCGACAGATCCCACTGATCCGACTGTGGAGCCAACAGATCCCACTGATCCGACTGTGGAGCCAACAGATCCCACTGATCCGACCGTAGAGCCGACAGATCCCACTGATCCGACTGTGGAGCCGACAGACCCCACAGATCCAATTGTGGAGCCAACAGATCCTACAGATCCGACTGTGGAGCCGACGAAGCCGGCTGAACCGACTGTAGTGCCAACCGAGCCTACAGGAAATCCGACGGAGCCTACCGCAGCGCCGACCGGGCAGGCAGAATCCACCACAGAGCAGGGTGAAATCCCTTCCACTGGGGAGCCATTGGCCATTGCCGCGCTTGTGTTGGTTTCCGCTGCCGCTGCGACCGCAGTGCTTCTGACGCGGAAGAAAGGGCAGGATGATTCAACCGTAAGGTAAAGTGGATCATTGAATCGGGCCGCAGGAAACGATCCTGTTTCCTGCGGCCTAGTTTTTGCAGTGGCTTTTTAAAGGTCGTCGGCGTCCTGTACCGGCTGCTCGCTTTTTAGCCCTGTTCCCTTATAGCTGCCGAGCACGTCGGTTGGAATGCCCTGCGTTTGTGCCTGCCAAATTTCAGCGAGCACTTCCGGCGGAAGGGTATGGCGCTGCTTTTTCTTTTTTGTCTGGTCCATGATTCTGCTCCTTTCAAGAACTGTTTCAGAGTCCGTTTTAGTTTTTGTACCGGCAGCCCAAAGATCAGAGGGAAAAGCCGCATAGATAGGAGAAAGTTACCAATTGAGCAGATTGCAAAGAACCGATTGACAAACCAGCGGCGAGCCTGTAAAATGAATTTATACATGCAGGGGGGATTTCTTCTTGTATTTTTTAAGAACAGAATTCTGAAGAGAAAGGATTGAAAAGCAAGTGACAAAGGGTAAAAAATTATTCAGCCTCCTGATGGCGCTTTGCATGGTGCTGTCGATGAGTGGCATTGCGGCTTTGGCTGCGGATGACGTGCTCAAGCCGGAGGCCGGTCAGAATGCGGAGATCGTCGCTCCAGCGACAGACGCTGTCAAAGCACTCGCTGAGAAGTATTTTGGTGGCACGGAAGGCTTTGCTAATTTTGTTGGCAGCACGGTGGGCCTGATCGTGACAGGCGCCAAGAGCGACAATCTCGCCAAGGCGATTGTCAACGCGGCTGAAAACGGCGTGATCGTCGGCGATATCAGCCTGATGACCGATGCGGAAGTGAAAACGATGCTCGATCAGATCTATTGGGTTTATGCGGATAATCCGGGCTTCATCACCCAGACGGTTGACTGCATTAAGATGTATGTCAACTACGTGGATGCATCCATCCATAAGGGCCAGGATGGCCCGAACCTTGGCGTGATGCAGGTGAAGCTTGCTACCTACTACAGCAATTGGCTCAAGGAGCACTGCGTGCCGGAAACGACCACCGCCGCCCCGACGGAAGCGCCGAGCGTGCCGGTTGTTACCGTGCCCGTTGAGAATCCGCCTACCGGCGAATCCATTGCGATTTCCGCGCTTGCGCTCGTTTCTGTGGCCGCTGCGGCTGCGTTTATCGTAACGCGCAAGAAGAGCAAGGAAGACTAAGCATCTTATAGGAATGAAAAATGCCGTTGGGGTAAATGCCATCGCAGGGCGAGGCATTGCTCTGCGGCATTTTTTTGTGTCCACAGCGCTAAACCGGCGCAATCGCATCGTTCCGCCGGTTGCTTTTTCAACGGGCGGCGTATACAATAGGGGAAGAAAACACACGATAGAGAGGCCGGGGTGCTCCGGCATTTTCTGGAAAGGAATGGATTGGATATGCGGGATCATTGGAAACGCCTGCTCCAAAAAGGGCTGCTGTTACTTGCCGGGAGCTGCTGCCTGATCTTGTTGGCGTCGTGTGGGCAGAATGATGCAGGAGGGGCGCAAAGCCCGTCCGGGGAGCCGAAAGCGCAGTTCAGCGATACGGGCATGACGGCGGCGGGCAAATTTTTTCCTTATGACGGCACGCTGGAGATTTCGCTCTGCGGCGCAGAGCTTGGCACATTGGATGGATTTGAAAAATTTACGCAAGCCGAAAATTTGGGCCTATGCAGCAATGGGATTTCTGATCTCGCCCCGCTGGAAGGGCTGGTAAAGCTGCGCGAGTTGAATTTAGAATCCAATCGAATTCATAACCTTTCCTATCTGAAGGGCCTGACCGGGTTGAATGTTTTGCTGCTTTCAGAAAATCAAATTAGCGATCTTACTCCGCTTGCAGGGTTGACCCATTTAATCGCGCTCTCCCTCAATCAAAATCAGGTGGCCGACCTTGCGCCGCTGAGCGGGCTCACACTCCTGAGCGACCTGTCGCTGGAGGAGAATCAAATCACGGATCTTTCCGCCCTCGCGGGGATGAAAAAGCTCAAGCACCTTTATCTCGCGGGCAATCAGGTGCGCGATCTCTCGGCTTTGAAAGGGCTGACTTCGTTGCAGACGCTGGATTTGACGGGGAACCCCTTGGAGCAGGCACAGGTGGACTCCTTGCGGGAGGCGCTGCCGGAATGCGAGATTCAGTTTTGACCGGCGAAGTGTTGCTGCGGCGGGGGGAGCGGATGGAATCGCTTGGAGCGGGGCTTTTCGCCATCGTTTCCCGCCTGCACGGGTTTGGGGCGGATGCTCTTTTGCTGGCCGATTTTGCCGCGCCGCGGCAAGGCGAGCGGGCGCTGGATTTGGGCACGGGCTGTGGAATCCTGCCCCTTTTTTGGTGCCGGGAGGGGAAACTGGCCCATGCGACCGGCCTAGAGATTCAGCAGGCGGGGTATGACCAATTTCGCAGGAGCATCCTTTTGAACCATTTAGAGGGCCGCCTATGCGCGGCCTGCGGGGATTTACGGGATTGGGGGCCGCCCGCCGGGGAAAAGCTGTTTGACCTGGTCACGGCCAACCCGCCGTATTATCCGCTGCAATCGGGGGCTGCCTGTGCGCAGGAGCCTTTGCGCACGGCGCGGCAGGAGGCGCAGTGCACGCTGGCAGATGTGGTGCGGACGGGCGCCCGGTTGACGCGCTTTGGGGGCCGGTTCTGCCTCTGCCACAAGCCGGAGCGGCTGTGCGATGTGCTGTGTGAAATGCGGGCGCAGGGGCTGGAGCCAAAGCGGCTCCGCTTTGTGGCGCAGCGGGTGGGCTGCGCGCCCTGGCTTTTTTTGTTGGAAGGGCGCAGGGGCGGAAAACCGGGCCTTTCCATTGAGCCGCTGTTTGCCGTAGAAGATGCATCCGGCGCGTATTCGCCAGAAATGCGCGCAATTTATGAGCCAGGCAGGGAGGAAGACGATTGAGCGGGACTTTATACCTGGTCGGCACGCCGATCGGAAATTTGGGGGATTTTTCTCCCCGTGCGGTGCAAACGCTGGAGGAGGCCGATTTTATAGCCGCTGAGGATACCAGGGTGACACTGAAGCTGCTCAACCATTTTGGCATCAAAAAGCCGATGGTGAGCTATTTTGAACATAACCGCCGCGAGCGGGGCGAACAGATTGCGGCAAGGCTTCTGGCAGGCGAGAGCTGCGCGCTGGTTACGGATGCCGGAATGCCCGCCGTGTCGGATCCTGGAGAGGATTTGGTGGCCCTTTGCCACGAGCGGGGCATCCCTGTGTGCGCCGTGCCTGGCCCAGCGGCCTTTGTAACGGCGCTCGCACTCTCCGGCCTTCCGGCGGGGCGGTTCACCTTTGAGGGCTTTTTGAGTGTCAATAAGCGCAGCCGGAAGGAGCACCTCGCAGCCCTTGCGGGGGAGGCGCGTACCATGATTTTTTATGAAGCGCCCCACAAGCTGCCCGCCACGCTGCGTGATCTGTATGCGGCTTTGGGAAACCGGCGTATCGCAATTGTACGGGAGATCACAAAGGTGCATGAAGAAGTGCTCCGCACCACGCTCGGGCAGGCGACCGGGGATTATGCGGAGGGCGGCCTGCGTGGAGAGATCGTGCTGGTGATCGAGGGCGCCGAGGAACCGGCACAGGAGGCGGTGACGCTGGAGGATGCGGTTGCAATGGCGCGCAAAAGGATGGAGGAGGGCCAGTCCGCAAGCGACGCAGCCCGCCAAACGGCGCGCGAAACCGGCTTGAAAAAGGGCGATCTTTATAAGGCGCTGATGATCCCGCATGCGGAAAACGAGATTTAAAAAATAGAATGATCCTTTTAGGAGGCGACTGGGCGATGAATGTGTTTGCAGAGTATTGGTATTTGTGGCTCCTGCTCGTTATACTGGCTGTAGCGGCCTTCTTTGTTTGGGGTAAAGCGGCGCAGGCAGCGCGCAAACGGGGCGAAAAGCGGGCGGAAATAGAGGAAAAGCTGAAATATGAGGCGCGGCTCAGAAAAGAATACGCGGTGTTAACGACTGATGTGATCGCCGACGCCCCGCAGGATACCCTGCTGGATGGCGCGGTGTGCCAATTGCAGCAACGGCTCGAAAAGCAGGCGGATATGACGGCGGCGTTCCAGGCCTGCACAGAGCCGGAGCGGGAGATGTATGCCCTGTATTATCTCTGCGAGGATGGCGCGCAGAAGCTCAGCCACTTTTTCCGCGTCAATGGCGAGCCGCTTCTTTCCCTTGCGCCGCAGGCGCTCCGGCATATCGATGCGCAGGAAGAAGCACGCATTGCGGCGGAGGAATATGAGATGTTTGACGAGGAAAATGAGGCAGTATCCCTCGACCAGGGGCGCGTAGAAGCGCTTGACCATGCATTTGCCGAGGCATTTCAATTGGCGCGGGTTAAATCCCTCGCGGCGGATTATATCCGAGCGCATGCGCCTGCTTTTTTGCAGGAGAAGCAGGCATAACGGGAGCCTCGTTTCTTTCCCATTTTTTAAGCGATGATTTTTATGCAATTCTATCGATAAAGTGGTTGACAGCACAGGGGGAGTATTGTATAATAACGAAGTATCCGTAAAGGAAAACAACCCCTGCGATTTGCCGGAGGGAGGGAATTACAGATGAGCCAGGTCAAAGTAAAAGAAAATGAATCCTTGGATAGCGCCCTGAGACGGTTCAAGAGGCAGACATCGCGCGATGGAGTCATTCAGGAAGTCCGCAAAAGAGAGCACTACGAAAAGCCCAGCGTGAAGAGAAAGAAGAAATCCGAGGCTGCTCGTAAGCGCAAGTATAAGTGATTTGTTTTTTAAAAGCGGGCTGTGTGCCCGCTTTTTCATTTGTGCATCAAAAGGCCGCACCCGCTGGCACCGGCGGAAAAGAAAGGAAAGCCGTTTCATGAAAAATCTTTTAATGCCACGCTACCGCGTACGCCGCGTGACAGACCTGAAGGCGGATGAGCTCAAAAGGCTTGGCGTCAAGGGCCTGGCGCTCGATATCGACAATACCATTGCCTATGACAGCGTGTTGACTTTTATTGAGGGCGTGCCGGAGTGGATGAAAACAATGCAGGAGGGCGGCATCCGGCTTGTGATCGTATCCAATGCCCTGCCCGCCCGTGCGCGCAAAATAGCAGAGATGGCGGGTGTGCCGGCGCTTGGAATGTCGGCAAAGCCAATGCCCTTCGGCTTTTGGCGCGCGGCAAGGCGCATGAAAATCCGCGTGTCGGAGATGGCGGTGGTGGGCGATCAGCTTTTGACCGATATCCGGGGCGGCAACCTCTGCGGCGCTGTGACCATCTTCGTGGATCCCGCCCGCAAGGAGGAGCGCAATGTGAAGATTTTTGAAAGCCGCCGCAGGAGGGAGCAGCCGGTGCTGGAAGCGTTCGACCGCCTGCACCCCACGGGCTTTTACGATTTGGATGCATAAGCCTTAACGCTGGAAAGGAAGCGGATCAGCATGAAACTGCGCGTAATCAACGGGCCGAACCTGAATATGACGGGGCTGCGCGAGCCAGCAGTCTATGGGAGGGAGACGCTCGAAGATATCAACAAGGAACTGCGGGCGTTTGCACAGGAGCGGGGAATCGCCCTCGATTTTTTTCAATCCAACAGCGAGGGGGATCTCATCGGCGCCGTCCACGGCGTGCTGCTTGAGGGCTACGACGGCTGCGTGATGAACGCGGGCGCTTACACGCATTACAGCTATGCCCTGCGCGATGCAATCGCCGCGACAGGCAAACCCTTTGTGGAGGTGCATCTCTCTAATATCCATGCGCGCGAGGCGTTTCGTCACACGTCCGTCATCGCGCCGGTGTGCATCGGCCAGATTGCGGGCCTTGGCAAGCTCGGCTACCGGCTGGCGGTGGAAGCGCTGGCCGAATATGAGAAAAAGGATGGTTGATCCCATGCAGGAGAGGTTGCAGGCTTTGGCAGAGCTCCTTCCGCCCGGAGCCCAGGCGGCGCTGGTGGTAAGTGAAGAAAACAGGCGGTATTTCACGGGCTTTCCCTCCTCGGCGGGCGTGCTGCTCGTATCGCGCGGTGGGAGCGTTTTTCTCACGGACAGCCGCTATATCGAGGCGGCGCGCCGGGCCGTGTCCGGCTGCGAGGTGGAGGAGCTGACAAATCTCTCCGCGCAGCTGCCCGCGCTGCTGCGGGCCAATGGGATAAAGCGGCTGATGCTGGAAGCTGACCGCGTTACGCTCAGCCAGGCGGCGCGCTATCAGGCGATGCTGCCGGATGTGGAGCTGGATACAGGCGACGGGCTGGATCGATCGATTGATTCCCTGCGTATGGTCAAAAGCGCAGGGGAAAAGGAGCAGATCATCCGTGCGCAGCGCATTGCAGAGCAGGCGTTTGCACATATCCTTACAGTCATCCGACCGGGCGTGACGGAGCGGGAGATCGCGCTGGAGCTCGACCACTTTATGCTCTCCCACGGCGCGCAGGCGCTTTCCTTTGAAACGATCGCCGTGGGCGGCGTCAATTCCTCCATGCCGCACGGCGTGCCCTCTGAATACCGGGTTCAATCCGGCGATTTCGTCACGATGGATTATGGCGCGGTGGCAGGCGGCTATCACAGCGATATGACGCGCACGGTAGCTGTGGGTGAAGTGTCTGAGGAGCAAAAAAATGTGTATGATATCGTGCTGCGCGCCCAGCGGGCGGCGCTCGAGCTTCTGCGGCCCGGCGTGGCCTGTGTGGAGGCGGACCGCGCTGCGCGCGAGCTGATTACCCGGGAAGGCTACGGCGACGATTACCGCCATGGTACAGGCCACGGTGTTGGGATTGAAATCCATGAGCAGCCGGTTCTGTCGCCTGTGTCAAAGCAGACGCTGGCCCCCGGCCATGTTGTCACGGTGGAGCCGGGGATTTACCTGCCCGGCCGGTTTGGCGTCCGGATTGAGGATATGGCCTTCCTCACGCAGGATGGCTGTGAAAATTTGACGAACGCGCCGAAGGATTTGATCGTTTTACCTGGATAAGGCAGGTTTTCGCAGATAAGTCTTGAAAATTTTCAGGAAGTACGATAAACTAATATCGTTTCAAGTTACAATACGTTAATCGGAGGAATTTTAGTATGGTATCAGCAGGTGATTTCAGAAACGGCGTTACGTTTGAGATGGACGGAAACGTTTATCAGATCATTGAATTCCAGCATGTAAAACCCGGCAAGGGCGCGGCTTTTGTGCGCACAAAGATCCGCAACGTGATTGCCGGCGCCGTCACAGAGCGCACTTTTAACCCCACGGATAAATTCCCGACCGCTTATATTGAGCGCAAGGAGATGGAGTACTCTTATAACGACGGCGACCTTTATTATTTCATGGATCCTGAGAGCTATGAACTGATCCCGATCAATGCAAGCGATCTGCCGGATACCTTCAAGTTTGTAAAGGAAAATATGGTCTGCAAGATCCTGTCCTATAAAGGCAACGTATTCGGCGTGGAGCCGCCGACGTTTGTCACGCTGGAAGTGACGAAGACAGACCCAGGCTTTAAGGGTGACACAGCCACCAACGCCACCAAACCCGCCACGCTGGAAACCGGCGCGGAGATCCGCGTGCCCCTGTTTATCGACGAGGGTGAGATGATTAATATCGACACCCGCACCGGCGAGTATATGAGCCGTGCATAAGCGCCCTTTCAGGCGGGTATATTGAAATGGGGTCCTGTTCCGGGCATCTATGCGGCATGGCCGGATCAATCTATAACCTTTAAAAGGAGATTATCATGATGACAGTTACGGAAAAAGTGGCCTATCTCAAGGGACTTGCGAAGGGGCTTGACCTTGCGCAGGACAAGGCGGAAACCAAAATGTTTGACGCGATCATGGAAGTGCTCGAGGATATGGCGCTTACCGTCTCCGATCTGGAGGACGAGGTCGCAGAGCTGGGCGAGCAGATCGACGCTGTTGATGAGGATCTCGCGGATGTAGAAGAGATTGTCTTTGATGATTACGACGACGAGTGCGATTGCTGCGGCGACGATGATGAGATGTATGAGGTGGAATGCCCCGCGTGCCATGAGACGATCTACCTCGATGAAAGCATCCTGGAGGATGGCGCGATCGAATGCCCCAATTGCGGCACAGAACTGGAATTTGACTTTGATTGTGATTGCGACGATTGTGCGGGCAGTGATGGGGAAGACGATTGACCGCACGGCCAAACATCCTTTTGAGAAGCAGAAAGCGAGCATGAAGGGGGCTGCTGCAAAATGCAAAGCATTTTGCAGCAGCCTCTTTGCCCACTTGAAAAATCTGTTTCTCATCAGGAGGCAAATTTCGGGTTCTAATGCGCAGTGCAGCTGCGCCTTTTCATCTTTTTAGGAGGTGTTTCGATTGAAATACGGTATTTATTATGAAAGTGTTACTGGGAATACGGAAAAACTTGCGCGGGCAATCAGCGGGGTGCTGCCTGCACAGGCGTGTAAAGCGGTTGCCCTTACAGCAAGGGCAGAGGAGCCGCTTCCGGAGCTTCTTTTTATTGGCTTTTGGACGGACAAGGGCATCTGTCCACCTGCGACGCAATCGCTTCTCACCGGCCTGCATGGCAAAAAAATCGCCCTGTTCGGAACGGCAGGCTTTGGCAGCGGCGCGTATTTTGATGGCATATTGGAGCGTGTCCAATCGCTGATTCCGGCGGATAACCAGGTGCTCGGGGGATTTCTGTGCCCTGGTGAAATGCCGGAGAGTGTAGGGGCGAAATATGCGGCTGCACTGGAGAACCATCCGGACGATGCACGCATGAAGGGCATGCTGGAGGCATTTGAGCAGGCCAAGGGCCATCCGGCCGCGGCGGATTTGGAGCAGGCGGCGGCTTTTGCGCAGGCGATGTATGCAAAAGCAGGGGAGTCAGGCAGGTAGGGAGAGCTTAGCATGATACGCAATATCGTTTTTGACTTTGGCAATGTGATCGGGCGCTATGATGCTGAGGAACTGATTGGTCGATTTTGCAAAGAGGAGACGGACCGTAAGGCCTTCCACCAGGCTATTTTTTATGATTGGGCGTCATTGGATGCGGGTAAAATCTCCTATGAGGACTATACCGCACAGGCGCTGGAACAGCTGCCCGGTCGTCTGCATACGGCGGCCCGCGCTTTTTTTCATAATTGGTACCGCTATCTGCCCTATATGGATGGCATTCCAGAGCTGATTGTGGATTTAAAGGAGCGGAAAGTGCATCTGTATCTTTTGTCAAACGCATCGGTCTTTTTTGCGCAGCATTTGGATTTTTATGGCGCCGTACAGGGCTTTGACGGAATTGTCATTTCCGGCGAGGTGCAAATGGCAAAGCCGGAGCCGGAGATTTACGCCTATCTGCTGGAGAACTATGCGCTCCGCCCGGAGGAATGCTTTTTTATTGACGATCTGGAGGAGAATATCAGGGCCGCCCGGCAGTGCGGGATGGAGGGCTATGTTTTTGACGGCGATACGCCCCGCCTGAGAGAAGCTTTATTCTCCCGCCTGGGGCGGTAGCCTCCCCTTACCCAAAAACACAAAATGGAGTACGATTCACACAGCATGTACAAAGGGGGCTTTGCCATGAAAATACAGGAATCGGGCGAAAATTATCTTGAGATGATTCTGATGTTGAAAAAGGAAAAGGGCAGCGTGCGGTCAATCGACGTGGCGCATGCGCTTTCCGTTACCAAGCCCAGTGTTTCAAGAGCAATGTCTATTCTGCGCCAAGCGGGTCACATCACGATGGATGAAGAAGGCCTCCTGAGCCTGACGGCTTCCGGGCGCGAGATTGCGGAGCGGATTTATGAGCGCCATCGGCTTTTAACAGAGTATTTAACGGCGCTCGGCGTCAGCCCGGAAACAGCGGCGCAGGATGCCTGCCGGATGGAGCATGTGATCAGCCAGGAATCGTTTGACAAAATCCGCGCGCATGTTTCAGATGGAAAATCGTGATCGCGGATGAAACAGAATTTATATGGAAAAAACGCCGCCGATAGGCTGGGCATGCGTTTTCAGGCACAGCATCCTTTGGTGGCACTCCTATATTACTGTGAACTGTTTGCCGCGCTGTTCCTCTTCGATAGCCTATTCTACACCGCTGTGATTCTAATCTGGATGACGCCGCTTGCCTGCCGGACAGCGGGCACACGGCGAGCGCTGCGCCTTTTGGGCGGCGCGCTTTTGTTTGGCGGGCTGCTCTTGGTGCTGAATCCGCTTTTGAACAGTGAGGGGATTCATATCCTTTTTTATCTCGGGGAGCGCCCGGTAACAATGGAGTCGCTGCTCTACGGCATGCATAATCTGCTGCTGATTGCGGCGCTGCTGATGGTATTCCCCTCCTTGAATGTGCTGCTGGACAGCGAGCGCATTTTGTTCCTGTTTTCCCGCCTGATGCAGACGAGCGCGCTGATTTTGAGCATGGCCATGCGTTTTGTGCCGCTGCTCACCCGCCGGGCGCGGGAATTGCGGCAGCTCCACCGGCAGGAGGGTGGGGGTCTACCCGCGCGCCTGCGCCATGCAGGCAAATTGCTTGGCGCACTGCTGGATTGGACGATGGAGGAGGGCATGCAATCTGCACGGACGCTCCGGGCACGCGGATACGGCGCGCAGAGCCGGAGCTTTTATGGCACATTCCGCTTTACAGCCCGCGATGCGTGCGCAAGCTGCTTTTTGCTGGCGGGCTTGGGATTGATGATCGGGCTGCGCATCCTTGGCGCAGGGAAATGGCTCTATTTCCCCGCCTTTGATGCGCCGCGCATGAATCTTCTTCAGGCGGCGGGGCTTGTCGTGCTATGCCTTACGTGCGGCTATCCGTTCCTGCTGGAGGCGGGAAGCCGGGCGCTGTGCTGGGTTGCAGCGCATAGAAGGAGGGAGATCCTTGTCTGATCCACAGCAGCTGATTGCTTTGCGGGACTATCACTTTACCTATGCGATGGGCACAAAGCCTGCCCTGCGACATATTTCCCTGGAAATCCGAGAGGGGGATTTTATCGTCCTCTGCGGTGCGTCCGGCAGCGGGAAGAGCACCTTGCTCGAAGTGCTGAAGCCGGATATCACCCCGTGTGGCGTTTCGGAAGGGGCAGTTGAAACATCGCTCACCCCGCAGGAGGCGGCAATCGTTTTTCAAAATCCGGAGTCGCAGCTGCTGACGGCCAGCGTGCTCAGCGATTTGGCCCTTCCCATGGAAAACTGCGGCCTGCCGCCGCAGGTGATGCGCCGCCGTATGGCGGAAACGGTGAGCTTCTTCGGGCTGGAGCATTTGCTGCACAAAGGGCCGGAGCTGCTCTCCGGCGGTGAGAAACAGCTGGTTTCCCTCTGCGCGGCGCTCATGATGCAGCCGAGGCTGCTACTGCTGGACGAGCCCACCGCGCAGCTCGACCCGATTGCGGCGCGCGCTTTTTTTGATATGCTCCGCCGCGTGCACGAGGAGCTGGGGATTACAGTTGTGCTGGCCGAGCACCGGCTCGATGAGGCCGCGGCGCTTTGTAGTGGCCTGGTGCTCCTGCAAAACGGCGAAGTGCGATACCGTGGTGCGCCGGAGGAGGTGTTTCGCCGGATTTGGCGCGAGGGGGATACATCGTTTCTCCCGTTTGTGCCGCAGCTTCCGCTGTGCTCGTTGGCGCTGGATGCGGAAAAACCGCTCGCCCTGACGCCGCCCGGATTGCGGGAACGCATCCGTCCGCTTTTATCGGGGAGCCGGAAAGCGGAGGAGCCCGGGATGGAATCGCCCTCGGGGAAAGCGGTGCTTTCCTTCCGGGATTTGTGCTTTGCCTATGAAAAAGAGAAGCCAGTGCTGCAAAACCTGCGCATGGAGCTTAGAGAGCGGGAACTCCTTTGCCTGCTCGGCGGAAATGGCAGCGGGAAGAGCACGCTTTTAAAGCTTGCCGCGGGGATTTTGATGCCGCAGGCAGGGCGGATTCAGCGGAAAAAAGGCTTGCGGATCGGTTATTTGCCGCAAAGCTTGCAGGCGTGTTTCCTGGCCGATACGCTGGAGGAAGCGCTTGCGGATAGCCGCGGGCGGGGCGGCTGCTCCATAGAGGAGCAGGAGCGCATCGTGGAGGCCTTTGAGCTGACAGCGCTACTGAGCCGCCACCCTTATGACCTTAGCGGCGGCGAGCAGCAGCGGGCGGCCTTTGCTGCGCTTTTGCTGCGCCGCCCAGATGTGTTGCTGCTCGATGAGCCGACGAAGGGGCTTGACCCGGCGGCAAAGTCGTTGTTGGGCGAGGTACTGCACCGGCTGAACCTGCCGGTTTTGCTCGCTACACACGATATCGCCTTTGCGGCGGCCTTTGCGGATCGCTGCGCCATGCTCTTTGACGGTGCGGTGGCGGATGCCGCCCGGCCGCGCAGCTTTTTTCAGGGGAGCCGGTATTATACCACTGCCATTGGCAAGGCGCTTTCTCCCCTTGGCTGTGACGCGATTTTATATGAGGATGTGCTTTCGTTATGCGGGCGAAAAGAGCGGGAATGACACTGGGCGGCGGTTGCCTTGCGGTGGCGCTGCTGGCGGCGTTTTTGCAGAAAGGGGAGGGCTCCTTTTTGCCCGCGCTGCTGCTTGTGGTGAGCGGTGTGCTGCTGGTGCTCTTTGCGGGCTTTGAGCGTAGCCGTGCAGGAGCGCAGGCGGTGGTGCTGATCGCTCTGCTGTCGGCCGTTTCCTGTGCGGGCCGGGTTTTATTCGCGGGCCTTCCAAGCGTGCAACCTTCCTCGAGCCTGATTATTTTGACGGGGATCGTATTCGGCCCGCAGGCGGGGTTTATGACGGGTGCGATGACAGCCCTGACCTCCAACATGCTTTTGGGGCAAGGGCCGTGGACGGTTTGGCAGATGGCGGCTTGGGGGATGATGGGGCTATCCTCCGGCTTGCTTCAGCGACTGCTAAAACGGCACGGGCTCCTGCTTTCGCTGTATGGATGCGTATGGGGCTTTTTATTCGGCTGGTTTATGAATCTCTGGACGGTATCCGGTGGCTTTTTCGGGCCGTTTTCCCTGCGGGCGGTGGTGGCGGCATGCGCGGCCTCTCTTCCGCTTGATTTGGCTCATGCGGCCTGTAATTTGCTGCTTCTCCTTTTGTTCGAAAAGCCGTTTTTGCGGAAAATGGAACGGATTGCCGTAAAATATGGGCTTAAACAGCAAATTTAAAGCTGTTTTGAAAAGGAGAAAACAAAAAGGTGGGAACCGCACTGGCGGCCCCACCTTTTGTGATATGAATTTATTGGCGTGAAAGCGTCAAACGCTGATCTCCACCTCAAGCCCCAACTCGTCCGCGCAGCGGTCGAGGATCGGGCGGATGTGTTCCGCTACGAATTCTTCCGTTTGCTGCGGGGCGCGGCCGACGAAATTCGCCGGATGCATGAGAGCTTTCAGTTCCTCAAGCGTGGTGCCGAAGAGCGGATCAGCCGCAATGCGCGCGAGTAAGTCATTTTCGCCGCCCTGCTCTTTGACGACCTTCCCGGCCGCCATGGAGTGCACACGGATTGCCTCGTGCAGCTCCTGCCGGTCGCCGCCGCGCTTGACGGCGTCCATCATGATGTTTTCCGTCGCCATGAACGGCAATTCGGCCATCAGCCGTTTCTCAATGACCTTCGGATAGACCACCAGCCCGCTGACCACGTTGATATACAGCTCTAAGATCGCATCCGTCGCAAGGAACCCTTCCGCCACGCTGATACGTTTGTTGGCGGAATCGTCGAGCGTGCGCTCAAACCATTGGGTGGAGGCGGTCATTGCGGGGTTCAGCGTATCCGCGACCACATAGCGGGCGAGGGAGGCGATGCGCTCGCTGCGCATGGGGTTGCGCTTATAGGCCATGGCGGAGGAGCCGATCTGGTTCTTTTCAAACGGCTCTTCCACCTCCTTGAGGTGCTGCAAAAGCCGTAAATCGCTCGAAAATTTGGCCGCGGACTGTGCGATGCCGCTCAGCACGGAGAGCACCTGGCTATCCACCTTGCGGGGATACGTCTGGCCGGAAACGGGGAAGCAGGCCGCAAAGCCCATCTTCTCCGCAATTTTTTGATCGAGCTGCTTTACCTTGCTGTGATCGCCGTTAAAGAGCTCCAAAAAGCTTGCCTGCGTGCCGGTGGTGCCCTTGGAGCCGAGCAGCTTCAGCTGCGAAAGCTGGAATTCGAGCGCTTCAAAATCGAGCAGCAGATCCTCCAGCCACAGGGAAGCGCGCTTGCCGACCGTGGTCGGCTGGGCGGGCTGGAAGTGAGTAAAGGCGAGGCAGGGCAGGTCTTTATACTTTAGCGCAAACTGCGCGAGTTGATCCATGAGGTTCACAAGCTTTTTGTGCAGCAGGCGCAGGCCCTCAGCCATTGTGATGATATCCGTATTGTCGCCGACGTAGCAGGAGGTTGCGCCCAGATGGATGATCGGCTTTGCCTTGGGGCACTGTACGCCGTAGGCGTAAACGTGGGACATCACGTCGTGCCGCACCAGCTTTTCGCGCTCCTGAGCGACCTCGTAGTTGATATCGTCCCGGTGCGCCTTCAGCTCGGCGATCTGCTCATCTGTAATCTCTAGCCCGAGCTCCTGCTCGCTTTCCGCAAGCGCAATCCAGAGCCGGCGCCAGGTGCGGAATTTAAAATCCGGGGAGAAGATGTACTGCATCTCCCTGCTGGCATAGCGGGAGTTGAGGGGGGATTCGTAACGATCTTTCATTCAATGCCATCCTTTCCTAAAACGGTGCGTTTCGCGCCTAACCGCGCCCGGCGGCGTGCTTCGTGTTTTCATCGGTTCTTCCGGCAGGCTGCTTTGAGAGGAAATTGCCGTTGATTTCCTCTAACGGAATGGGGTATTCCCCGGTAAAGCACGCGTCGCAGAAGGTACGCTCCTCTGTGCCGACGAGTGCATACAGGCTTTCACAGCTCAGAAAGCCCAGGCTGTCCGCCCCAATGGCCTGGCAAAGCTCCTCAACCGTATGGCGGTTAGAGGTCAGCTCTTCGCGCGTGGGGATATCTGTGCCAAAATAGCAGGGCCAGTGGAGCGTTGGAGAGGAGATGCGCACATGCACCTCCTTTGCCCCCGCCTTTTTGAGCGCCCGGATAATGTTCGCGCTCGTTGAGCCGCGCACAATGGAATCATCCACCATGACGATGCGTTTGCCTGAAACGCTTTGCCGCAGGACGTTTAATTTGATATTGATGCTGGCCTCCCGCTCGCCCTGCTCCGGCTTGATGAAGGTGCGGCCCACGTAATTGTTGCGCACGAAGCCAGCCTCATAGGGAATGCCGCTCTCCTGCGCATAGCCGATGGCGGCATCCAGGCCGGAATCCGGCACGCCGATGACGATATCGGCTTCCACCGGGTGCTCCTTTGCCAGCAGCGCCCCGGCGCGCAGCCTTGCCGCATGGACGCGCACGCCGTCGAGCGTAGAGTCGGGCCGCGCGAAATAGATATATTCAAACACACACATGCGCCGCGGCTGCTCTGCGCAATGGGTGCGAATACTGCGCAGCCCGTTGGCGTTCACGACGACGACTTCCCCTGGCTCTACATCGCGGATGAATTCTGCATTGACAGCATCAAGCGCACAGGTTTCGGATGCAATCACGTAGGAGCTGCCCAGCTTGCCGATGACAAGGGGACGGAAGCCGAACGGATCGCGCGCGGCGACGAGCTTCTGCGGGCTCATCACCAACAGGGAATAAGCGCCCCGGATGCGCCCCATCATGCGCACCACAGCCTGCTCCACGCTGCCCGCCGCAATGCGCTCCTGCGCGATCACATGGGCGATCACTTCAGAGTCGATCGTCGTCTGGAAGATCGCGCCGCCTCCGGCGAGCTCTTCCCGCACCGTTTCGGCATTTGTAAGGTTGCCATTGTGCGCGATGGCGAGGCGGCCCTTTGCATAGCGCATCAGAAGCGGCTGGCAATTTTGCACGAAGCTTCCGCCGGCTGTGGAGTAGCGGACGTGGCCGATCGCAATCTGCCCTGGCAGGGAGGCAAGCACGTCGTCATCGAACACCTCGCTGACCAGGCCCATCGCTCGGTAGACGCTCAGCACGCCTCGGTCGCTGACTGCAATGCCGCAGCTCTCCTGCCCGCGGTGCTGCAGGGCATAGAGGCCGTAATAGGCGGCCCGCGCCGGGGGCGTTTCCAGATCGCCGTAAATGCCGAATACGCCGCATTCCTCATGCAGCGTGTCAAAGGGAGGCTGGTATCTCAAGTGCGTTCCCTCCAAACGGTATCGATCACAGATGCCGGCGCGTCGGTTCAACGTGGGACATCTGTGATCTAAAATTTGATTTATTTCAGGCCCAGGCGCTTCGCCATCTCATCATAGGCCTCCTCCACACTGCCCATATCGCGGCGAAAACGATCCTTATCGAGCTTTTCATGTGTGGTCATATCCCAAAAACGGCAGGTATCGGGGGAGATTTCGTCCGCGAGGATGATCTGGTCGTGATAGCGGCCGAACTCAAGCTTGAAGTCGATCAGCTCCACGTTAACGCTCGCAAAATAGTTGCACATAATCTCGTTAATCTTGAGAGCCATGGAGCGGATGGTATCGATATCCTCCTGCGTCGCAAAGCCGCAGGCAATCGCGTGGGAATCATTGATCATCGGGTCGCCGAGCGCGTCGTCTTTATAGCTGAACTCGAGGACGGGGCAGAGCAGCTTTGTGCCCTCTTCCAGGCCAAGGCGTTTTGCCATGGAGCCAGCCGCCTTGTTGCGGATGATGACCTCCAGCGGGACGATCGTAACGCGCTTGACAGCGGTTTCACGATCGCTGAGCTCCTCGATGAAATGCGTGGGGATGCCTTCCTTCGCGAGCATTTTGCACATGAAATTGGACATTTTGTTGTTGATGACGCCCTTGCCGGTGATCGTGCCCTTCTTCAGGCCGTTGAAGGCGGTTGCGTCATCCTTATAATCGACGATCAGAATATCCGGGTCCTCAGTCGCATACACCTTCTTGGCCTTTCCCTCATAGAGCATCTCTTTCTTCTCCATTGATACATCCTCCGTTTGATATAAAATATTTTGGATCAGCAGGATTGAAAATGAGAAAACCGGAAACCGCAGCGCCAGAAAGCGATATGGTTCCCAGATTCTTGTTTAAAAAACGCTGGCAATGCGTTCGATTGCTTCCACAGTGCGCGCCGCGTCGCCGAATGCGGTCAGGCGGAAAAAGCCCTCGCCTGCCGGGCCAAAGCCGGAACCCGGCGTGCCGACAACCTGCGCCTTTTCAAGCAGCTGGTCAAAAAACGCCCAGGAGGTGAGGCCGTCCGGCGTTTTGAGCCAGATATAGGGGGAGTTCACCCCGCCCCAGGCCTGGAAGCCCGCGCCGCGCAGCCCCTGCACGATCGCACGGGCGTTTCGCTGATAATAGCGGATCACCTCGCGCACCTCGCGGTGGCCCTCTTCAGAATAGACCGCCTCCGCCGCGCGCTGAGTGATGTAAGAGACACCGTTGAATTTGGTTGCCTGCCTGCGCGCCCAAAGGTTGTTGAGGGAGACGCCGTTTCTCTTTAGCTCTTTGGGGATGACCGTATAGGCGCAGCGCACGCCCGTAAAGCCGGCGGTTTTGGAATAGCTTCGGAATTCGATCGCGCAGTTCTTTGCACCCTCGATTTGGTAGATGCTATGGGGAATGCCCTCCTGTGTGATATAGGCTTCGTAGGCGGCATCGTAGAGGATGACGCTGCCTTCGCGGTTTGCATAATCGACCCACTGCTTCAATCCGTCAAAGTCAATGGCCATCCCGGTGGGGTTATTGGGAAAGCAGAGATAAATCAGATCCGTATGCTCCGTGGGAAGCTCCGGCAGAAAATGATGTTCCGCCGTGCAGGGCAGGTAGACAAATTTGCTCCACCGGCCGTTGGCCAGCAGATCGCCGGCCCGGCCTGCCATCACATTTGTATCCACATAGACCGGATAGATCGGGTCGCACACGGCAACGGTATTTTCCATGCCGAAGATATCCCCGATATTGCCAGTGTCGCTCTTCGCGCCGTCGCTGACAAAGATTTCATCCGCGGCAAGGGAAACACCATAGGCGGCAAAATCATATTTTAAAATTTTATTCAAAAGAAAATCCTGCCCATACTCCGGAGGATAACCGCGGAAGCTTTCCTCCTGCGCCATCTCGTCAACAGCCTTGTGCATCGCATCGATGACAGCGGGCGGCAGGGGGCGGGTAACATCGCCGATGCCAAGGCGGATAATATCCGCCTGCGGGTGCGCCTGCTGATAAGCCGCTATTTTTTGAGCGATGGTGGAGAACAGATAGTTGCTTGGAAGCTTCAAAAAATTTTCATTGATTTTCATCGGTCTGATCACCCTTTCTCTGAATCGTCACAAAATAGCCGCAACAACGGGCTATGGCCTGAGCTCCACCGGATCACATTCGCCCTCGCAGATAAACGCGGCGGGGCCGGTCATCCAAACGGTTCCGGTGCATTCATCCCACTCAATTTCGAGATCGCCGCCGCGCAGATGGACGAGCACCCGGCGGCCTGTCCGTCCGTTTAGGATACAGGCAACCGCCACGGCGCAAGCACCGGTGCCGCAGGCCCAGGTTTCCCCGCTGCCGCGCTCCCAAACGCGCATCCTGACCTCCCGGTCATTGAGGACGTTGACGAATTCCGTGTTGACCCCCTCCGGGAAGAGCGTGTCGCGCTCGAATTTTGGCCCGAAGTCCTCCAGTGGGAATTTGCTCACATCTATATAATCCTCAAATACGATGCAGTGTGGGTTGCCCATTGAAACACAGGTGATGTGAGCGTGAATGGGTTTGACGGTGCGCTCGTTCTCTATTTTAACCATCTGGTTGATGATTTTATCGCCCGGCAGTTTCACCGGGATTTCGGCGGGCGTAAGGATCGGCTTGCCCATATCGACGCGCACGGTTTTGACGGTGCCGCCTTCGATGTTGAGATAGAGTGTTTTAATGCCGCTGAGGGTTTCAACGGTAATCACATCTTTTTTGACGAGCCCACGGTCATAGACGTATTTGCCCACGCAGCGGATTCCATTGCCGCACATCTTGCCGCGTGAGCCGTCGGCGTTGTAAATATCCATTTTGCAGTCGGCGATTTCGCTCGGCTCGATGAGGATGATGCCGTCGGAGCCGACGCCGAAATGGACGTCGCTGAGCCGGACGGACAGGTCCTCCGGATTCAGAACGGGGTCTTCGAAGCAGTTGAAATACAGGTAGCAGTTGCCGATGCCGTGCATCTTTGTGAATTTCATCGAATCACCCTTTCTCATATCGCCTTCACGCCGTGGGAGAGCACGTTGCGCGCGGTATCCGCCATGCGCATACCGCGTGCCATGCTGCGCTTCTGGAGCAGGCGGTAAGCCTCGGGTTCAGAGAGCGAAAGCTCCCGCATGAGCAGCGCTTTAGCCCGAGCTACCAGCTCCTTTTCGCCGCTGGAGCGGCCCTGCTCGCCATGTGTGCCGCAGGCAATGCCCGATGCGCTTGCGAGGGCTTGTACCGTGCCGATGAATTCCAATCGGTTCAGCGGCAGGTGGAGGCTTACCACATTGCTGTAGCCCTGCACGGGGATCTGGCCGGAAGAAACTAGCTCAATCAGATCAAACCCATCCGGTAGCATCTGGGCAAGCTGTGCGGGGGAAAGATCGGGCAGCCGCGCGCAGATTACCACGCCATTTGGTAGGGCGCTCACGGCCGTAAGCACCTCCGCGCCGGAGGAATAGACGCCCGCTACGGAAAACGATGCATTCAAAAGCACTTTTTTCATCTGAGAGGCGGCCTGTGCACGCGGAAGGGCGAGAAGGATCGATTTCACGGTGCCTCACCTTCCCCTTCTCCGCCGCCTATTTTTATAACCTATATTATATAGCCTGCCCTGATAGAAATCAATTGTCAGATTGCGCGGGATCGGCTTTCCATGCATTTCAAAAATGGGCATGTTGTCAGAGCGGGAGGCAGGCTTCTTCCTGCTTCAGAAGCGGGCGGTATGGGCGGGCACCCCCGCTTCCGGCAAGCTGTAGAGGAAATTGCCCACATGGCGCTGAGGCGGGCAGCGGGGATTCAGGATACAAAGAGTAATAGGATGTTTTTTTCATTTTCTGGCAACTGCTACAATGTGTGAATCAATGGCTTTGGCTGTTTATTTATGCAATTAAACGCATAGAACCTGTATATTTTTTCTACGTATTGCAGCAAGATAGAATAATCTATGTATAATGTCTGAGAAGCCGGCGATCGAAGGGGCATAATTTGTGCGCAATGCCGTTCTTTCGCCTTTCAGCCTGTTTTATGTGGATTCCTGTTGAAATCCGAAAAGAAACATGCTAATATTAACGTTTAGAGGAAGGGGAAAAGCTTCGGCTTACCCCCCTACGCACGGCGTTATGCTTCCCTTCGCGGGAAACAGCGGGGACCGGCAGACGCGCCGAACCCGCTTCTTTTTTTGCCCGTTTGGGCGTAACCATTATGATTAGGAAGGCACGGTGAAGCCAATGAGAGCTTATCTGGTTCTGGAAGATGGTTCCATCTATGAGGGAGAAGCCCGCGGCGCATTCCGCGAGATGGCATGCGAGGTCGTTTTCAACACCTCCATGACCGGGTACCTTGAAATTTTGACCGATCCGTCCTATGCCGGGCAGGGCGTGGTCATGACGTATCCGATGATCGGCAATTACGGCGTCAGCCGTGAGGATTTTGAATCCATCCGGTTGCAGCCGTGCGCATTCTTTTTGCACGAATTGTGCGATACGCCTTCCAATTTCCGCAGTACCGCTTCGTTGGAATCGGTGCTCAAAGAATTTGATATTCCCTGCATCGTCGGCCTTGATACACGCGCGATTGTTAAAAAACTCCGGGAAAGCGGCACCATGCGCGGTATGATGACCGGCGATCTTTCTAATATGAAGCACTGCATGGATGTGATCCGGGATTTTCGCCAGATCGACCTGGTGGAGTCTGTTAGCATCACGAGCCCCGAGGTGGTGGGCGAAGGCAACACCGGCCCCAAAATTGCGCTGATGGATTTCGGCGTGAAGCGCAATATCGCGCGGAGCCTGGCAAGCCGCGGCTGCGAGGTGACGGTATACCCCTGCTTTGCCACGGCGGAGGAGATCATCGCCGCAAAGCCGGACGGGCTTATGCTCTCCAACGGCCCTGGCGACCCGAAGGACTGCGCGGGGATCGTCCGGGAGATCGCGAAGCTCTATGATTACGGCATGCCCACCTTTGCCATCTGCCTTGGCCACCAGCTCATGGCGCTTTCGCAGGGCGGCGACACCGAGCGCATGAAATACGGCCACCGCGGCGCGAACCACCCGGTTAAATTTTTGGAGGAGGACCGCTCCTATATCTCCTCGCAGAACCACGGCTATATGGTCAAGGCCGAGGGCCTGCCGCAGAATGCGGAGGTCAACTGCATCAATGTAAACGATGGCACGGTGGAGGGCGTGGTCTACCACGGAAAGCCGGTTTTCACCGTCCAATTCCACCCGGAGGCTTCCCCCGGCCCACATGATACATCGTTTCTGTTCGACAAGTTTATCCGCATGATTGAGAAGGAGGAGCTGCAATGATCGATCAAAGCATCAAAAAAGTCCTCGTCATCGGTTCCGGCCCTATCATCATCGGCCAGGCGGCGGAGTTCGACTACGCCGGCACGCAGGCCTGCCGCTCCCTGCATGAGGAGGGGGTGGAGGTTGTGCTCGTCAACTCCAACCCCGCCACCATCATGACGGATAAAGATATTGCGGATAAGGTCTATATCGAGCCGCTGACCATCCCGACCGTGCGCCGCGTGCTGGAGGTGGAAAAGCCCGACTCCATTTTGCCCACCTTGGGTGGACAGACGGGCCTGAACCTCGCCATGGAGCTCGAGGAGAAGGGCATCTTGAAGGAGCTCGGTGTGCGGCTGATCGGCATCAATGCCGACGCGATCAAGAAGGCGGAGGACCGGCAGGCGTTTAAAGATACCATGCTTTCCATCGGCGAGCCGTGCGTTGCCTCCAAGGTGGTGGAAACGGTGGAGGATGCGCTGGAATTTTCCGCCTCCATCGGCTACCCCGTCATCGTCCGCCCGGCCTATACGCTTGGCGGCACCGGCGGCGGCATCGCGGATGATGAAGAGGAACTGCGCGAGATCGCGCACAACGGCATCCGCCTTTCCCGCGTGGGTCAGGTGCTCATTGAGCGCTGCATCGCGGGCTGGAAGGAAATTGAATACGAGGTGATGCGCGATTCCAAGGGCAACTGCATCACCGTCTGCAATATGGAAAACCTCGACCCGGTGGGTGTACATACGGGCGATTCGATCGTCGTCGCGCCCAGCCAGTCGCTCTCCGATAAGGATTATCAGATGCTGCGCTCCTCCGCGCTCAATATCATTTCCGCCTTGGGCATCCAGGGCGGCTGCAACGTGCAGTATGCATTGAATCCGGATTCCTTTGAATACGCGGTCATTGAAGTGAATCCCCGCGTTTCCCGCTCCTCCGCGCTGGCCTCCAAGGCGACGGGCTACCCGATTGCCCGCGTGGCGGCGAAGATCGCGCTCGGGTTAGGGCTCGATGAGATTCCAAACGCGGTCACAGGCAAGACCTTTGCAAGCTTTGAGCCTGCACTCGACTACTGCGTGGTCAAATTCCCCAAGTGGCCCTTTGATAAATTCGTCACCGCCAAGCGCACCCTTGGCACGCAGATGAAGGCGACCGGCGAGGTGATGGCGATCTCCCGCTCCTTTGAGGCGGCGCTCTTAAAGGCGGTGCATTCGCTCGAAGAGCACCGCGAGAGCCTGATGGTGCCCGCTCTTCTGGAGATGAGCGATGAAGCGCTCATCGAGCAGCTTCACCATATTGATAATGAGCGCATTTACGCCGTCGCCGCGGCGATTTACAACGGGATTTCGCTTGAAACCATCCATGCGATCACGAAGATCGACTACTGGTTCCTCTATAAAATTCAGTCCATCACGGAGATGGAGAAAAAGCTGCGCAGCGGTGTGAGCGATAAAGAGACGCTTCTCAAAGCCAAGCAGATGGGCTTTTTGGATAGCGTGATTGCAAAGGATATCGGCATCACGCCCGCAGCAGTGAAAAACATGCGCAGGATGTGGGGCATCCAGCCCTCATTCTCCATTGTGGATACCTGTGCCGCCGAATTCCGGGCACAGACGCCGTATTACTACTCCGACTACGGTGTGGAGAACGAGGTGGACCCCTCCTGCGACCGCAAGAAGGTGCTGGTGCTCGGCTCCGGCCCGATCCGCATCGGCCAGGGCATCGAGTTTGACTACTGCTCCGTGCACTGCGTGTGGGCGCTGAAAAAAGCGGGCTGCGAAACGGTGATCGTCAACAACAACCCGGAGACGGTCTCCACAGATTTCGACGTGGCGGATAAGCTGTATTTCGAGCCGCTCACGCCCGAATATGTGACCAACATCGTGGAGCTTGAAAAGCCGGATGGCGCGATCGTCCAGTTCGGCGGCCAGACGGCCATTAAGCTCACCGAAACACTCAACGATCTCGGCGTGAAAATCCTCGGCACGGATGCCGACCATGTTGACGCGGCGGAGGACCGCGAGCGGTTCGATGAGATTCTGGAGCAGTGCGCCATCCCGCGCCCGAAGGGGCAAACGGTCTTTACGGAAGAGGAGGCGCTCACCGCCGCGCATATGCTGGGCTACCCTGTGCTGGTGCGCCCGAGCTATGTGCTCGGCGGGCAGGGCATGCAGATTGCCGCTTCCGATGCGGATATCTGCGAATTCATGGCGATCATCAACCGCACCGTGCAGGATCACCCTGTGCTGGTCGATAAATACCTCATGGGGCAGGAGGTGGAGGTGGACGCGATCTGCGACGGCCGTGATATCCTGATCCCAGGCATCATGGAGCATATCGACCGCGCGGGCATCCACTCGGGTGATTCGATCTCTGTCTATCCTGCCATCAGCCTGAGCCAGAAGGTGCAGGATACGATCGTGGATTATACGCGCCGCTTGGCCTCCGCATTGGAGGTGGTCGGCATGATGAACATCCAATTTATTGTTTATCAGGAAACGGTCTATATCATCGAAGTGAACCCCCGTTCCTCCCGGACGGTGCCCTATATCAGCAAGGTGACTGGTATCCCCGCCATCGCGCTCGCCACGCGCGCCATGCTCGGCGAGCGGCTGGCCGATATGGGCTATGGCACTGGGCTTTATCGCCACAGCGGCTATTACGCGATCAAAATGCCGGTGTTCTCCTTTGAGAAAATTCTCGGAGCGGATACGAGCCTCGGCCCGGAGATGAAATCCACCGGCGAGGTGCTTGGCATCTCTAGGAGTTATGATGAAGCGTTGCTCAAGGCCTTTGACGGCGCGGGCGTGCATCTGCCGAAGGATGGCAAGATCATCGTCACCGTTCGCGATAAGGATAAGGCGGAAATCTGCGAAATGTTCAAAAACATGAAGGATATGCAGTTCCGGCTCTATGCCACGCCCGGCACGCGCAAGGCGCTCATGGCAGCGGGCGTGCCGGCTGAGCCGATCAACAAAATCTCCGGCGATTCGCCGAATATCCACGATATGCTCGCGGCGGAGGACGTTTCCCTCATCATCAACACACCCACGCACGGCAGGCTGGAAAACCGCGACGGCTTCAAACTGCGCCGCCTGGCGGTGGAGGCGGGCTGCTCGTGCCTGACGAGCCTTGACGCTGCGAAGGCGATTATGGAGAGCACGCGGATTGTGGAAGCGGATACGGTGAATTTGACGGATATTGCGACGCTGTAAATTGAAATTAGAAAGATCCCCGGCTGCCCGCGGTGTATTGGATTGCGCCGTGGGCATTTTTGTTTTCTTGACTTTTGCAATGACGATGCTATCATGAAGATAAGAGAATCAAAAGGGGGCGTAAAAATTGAAAAGAACAAAATTTTTGTCTATTTTGCTCACAGCATTGCTTTTATTGACCCTACCCGCCTGCGGCGGTTATCAGACACTAACTCATATTACAGCGCGCGACGGGCTCTCCGGCCAATCCTTCTCTGCGAAGCTTGTTGCCCGGCGTGGGGAGGTTGGCGGCTCCTTTACGAGCTTTGTATCGTCAGACTCATTGATCGAGTTAAAAGAAAAAATACAGAAGCGCGCCGTCGACGCAGAAAATATAGATACGGCCGTCTATTTTATTCACAAAGAAAGAAGCTGAAAGCTCTGCTTTCTTCCTGCTCGCGCGCGTACCGAATGCGGAGGGGGATGAGCAGCCGCGCTACGCCCTGTTCGCGCCGGTGGCCAGCTTCGGTCAGGCGGAGACGGGCGGCGGGGAAAGCTTGGTATATTTCCCCTATCATCTGGTGAAAAATGCGGAAATCCAGATGTACCCCGGGCAATCCGTCATCCCGGACGGCACGGCCTATCCGGCGGATACGGAGATCGATGCGTTCGAGGCGTTTTATCATGCGCTGGCGGCCGGTGAAACGCAGCGCGAGGGCGATGTGCTAAAGGTCAAGAATACAAAGAGCGGCAAAACAATGCAGCTCACGTTTTATGAGGGGCAGGGAACGAAAATGGTGCGGTTTTCAGCCGCCCCTTCCGCTGAAAACTGACGGTATTCATTGCAATCAAAAATAGCCCCAGCCCCGCATAATATGGCGGAGCCGGGGCTTGGTTACGTTTGCTATCTGGGCCGTTTTCCCTTGTGTTTGCGCAGCTCAATCACCGTTTGCCCGGCATTGTAGGAAGCGCGGATCGTTTTGACCCGCGTGCTGGTAAGCTCATTGCGCACCATGTTTTTGAGCACCTGCCCATGGCTGTAGCCGTGGATAACAATGATTTCCTTCACCTCTTCCGGCGCGTTATCGAGAAGCATATCGAGCCGGAAGCGGGCCTCGCGCGCGTGCATGCCGTGGATATCAACCGTCCATTGGCTGCCCTGCCGGGTGATTTGAAGCAAAGAAAGGCCCCCTTTCCCGAGAAAAATCAGTGTTGCTCAAACAGCTATGGGAGGGCGCTGTTTGAAAAAAGCAGGGCAGAGAACGCCCCGTCCTCTGCCCCGCTGTAACGTTGTGCTTATTGTGGGTTTTTGCCTTCGTCCTGCTGCGCTTCCGCAGCCTTTTCCGCTTCGCGTTTGCCCTCCGGCGTGTCGCGGTAATACTGCGTTTTGGGGTGCGGGTGCTCGCGGGAGGCCCAGAGCTTCTCCGCCTCAGGCGCCCAGGCCGCGGCGAATTTATCGCACTTTGCGCAGAGCATTTCCGCGCTTTCCGGCGAGATGAGGTCGGTGGATTTTGCGCCCGTTTCCCCGATCATCCTGCGCAGGCAATCCGGGTTTTCCAGCATGGGGCAGGGGCGCAGGTGGTTATCGTTAAACGGCTGGCCGCGCCAATAGGCCTGGAACAGGGGGCGGCGCAGTGCCTCGATGAGCGTGTGCGTGCGGATGTTGGAATCCGAAAAGTGAATGAACACGCAGGGCTCAATATCACCCGCGGAGTTGATGTGGAAATAGTTGCGCCCGCCCGCGATGCAGCCGCCGACATATTCGGCGTCATCCTGAAAATCGAAGACGAACATGGGCTTTCCGGTTTTGCCGTTGCGCATTTTGCGCAGCCAGTCATACATGTGCCTTCTTTGCTCCGGCGTGGGGATCAGCTCCGGGTAAGCGTCGTGCCCCACCGGCATATAGTTGAAATACGCGCCGAATTTCACGCCCTTTTCGATCATGAGGTCAATAAACGCGTCGCTCGTGACGGCATCTACATTGGCGCTCGTATAGCACACGGAGATGCCGAACAGGAGCTTGTTCTGCTTGAGCAGATCCATGGCAGCCATGACCTTGTCATACACGCCGTCGCCCCGGCGGCCGTCGTTGCTCTCCCGCGTGCCCTCTACGCTGATGGCCAGCGCAAAGTTGCCCACACGCTTCATATCGTCGCAGAATTTCTGATCGACAAGCGTTGCGTTCGTGTAGGCGAGGAAGGCGCAGTCCGGGTTTTCTTCGCACAGACGGATCACATCATCCTTGCGCACGAGCGGCTCGCCGCCCGTGAACATATAAAAATGCGTGCCCATCTCTTTGCCCTGGCGGATGATGTCGCTGAGCTCCTCATAGCTCAGGTTTTGGCGGTAGCCATATTCCGCGGCCCAGCAGCCCTTGCATTTGAGATTGCATGCGCTCGTCGGGTCGAGCAGAATAATCCAGGGGATGTTGCATTGGTATTTTTCACGGTTTTCACGCACGGTTTTCGTGCCGTGATAGGCGGCGTGGAGGCCGAGCGCGAGAAACATTTTTTTGATTACGTCGCGGTCAATATCTTGTAGGATGCTGATTGCAAACTGGTTCCACACGTTCTCCGGGTCTTCCGCCCCGCGGCGGATGCCCTCCAGCGATTTCGCGGGAAACAGGTTGCCCACAATGCCCTGAGCCTTGTCCACCAATTTGAGCAGGTTCCCCTGTGGATCCTTGTCCACATATTTGAGCAGCTGGTCGAGAACAGCTCCCGCCGCTGCGCGTTGTGCTTTATGCTTCACAGCCATTTGAATTGATCCCTCCCTATGGGCAAAACAGCCCACCCTGTTAGTGTACGTGATTGCGGAAGGGTTGTCAATAAAAGAAGTGTGAACGAAGAATGAATTCGCAGCAGAATCTTTATTTTGTCACATTTTTCCTCTGTGCTTCGCGCCGCGCAGAGCGCCCGTGCCCAGGGGCAGGATCACCGCAAATGTGGTGCCCTTTGGACCGCTTTGCACGCTGATTTTGCCGTGGTGCGCCTGCACGATGCTCTGCGCGATCGAAAGGCCGAGGCCGTAGCCTCCCTGCGCCCGTGTGCGGGAACTGTCCACCCGGTAGAAACGCTCAAAGAGATGGTGGATTTGCTCCGCGGGGATCTGTTCACCGGTGTTGTGCACCGTCAGCACGGCCTTCTCCTGCTCTTTTTGCAGCCGGAGCGTAACAGCGCCGCCCTCACCGGAATATTTGATTGCGTTATCCAGCAGGATGGCGGTCAGGCGGCGCAGCCGATCCTCATCGCCGGGGAGCATTACGTCTTTTTCTATTTCGCTGGTGAGTGTTTTGCCCTGCTCAAAGGCGACCGATTCAAACGGCAGCACGCTGCTCCAGACCGTATCGCTGAAATTTAGTTCAGAGAGCGTGGGCGCCTGCCGAGCGTCGTCCGCCTGTGCGAGAAACAGCAGGCTCCCCACGAGCTCCTTCATATGGGAGGCCTCCGCCTGCGTGTATTCGAGCCATTTTGCCTGGCTCTGCACAGTTTCCGCCCGGTGGGAGAGAACGATGCCCATATTGGCGAGAATCACGGTCAAAGGCGTTTTCAGTTCATGGGAGGCGTCCGCCACGAACTGCCGCTGCTGTTGCCATGATTTTTCAAGGGGCCGCAGCGCCCATCGGGCGAGAAACAGGCTAATGCCGAAAAAGGCGAGCAGGCCGAAAAAGCCGACGAGCGCGGAGATCTTCAGCAGGGAGGTCAGGCTCTCAATTTCATCCGTCCGGTCCGCAAAGGCGACGCGGTTGCCCTGAATGAGAAACCGCAGTCTTTCGCCCCGGATAGCGCCAGAGGATTTTTGCTGCGCGAGCGCCGCGGCTACGATTGCTTTCAGCGCGCCTTCATCCGTGACCGTCACAGTTTCGCCGGCCACTTCCTCGATTGTTCCATCGCTAGCGAGGGTCACATAAAAGGCGGCGGTCATCCTCTTCAGCGGGTCTTTTCCGCCGGGCAGCTTGCCGCCGATTTCTCGCTTGGGGAAGCCTTCGGCTTCCCCGCCGCGCAGCACGCGCTCCATGGCCTGCATGCCATCCATCTCCAGCCGGTGGTAGGAGGAGGCAAGCACGGCGGTAAAAACAATGGTCAGCACGAGCGTGACCAGAATCATATTGACTAGCACAAATTTCCGGCGCAGTTTATTCAGCATCGGCGTTGCCCTCCAAATGGTAACCGAGCTTGCGCGCGGTTGCGATCTGAACCGTGCTATTGAGAAACGCGAGCTTTTTGCGCAAAAAAGAGATATAGGCCTCCACGTTGTTATCCTCCGCATCCGATTCACTGCCCCAGATTTTCAGAAGCAGCGTCTCCTTGGAGAGGATGATTTTGGGATTTGACAGTAACAGGCGGATCACCTCGAACTCCTTGAGCCCCAGGCGGACGCTCTTTGCGCCGCATTGCAGCGTATAAGCGGATAAATTGAGCCTTAAATCCCCAAAGGAGAGTTCGTTTAGCACTACATCGCCCTGCCTGCGGGAGAGAGCGCGCACGCGAGCGAGCAGCTCTTCCGTAAAAAAGGGCTTGGTCAGGTAGTCGTCCGCGCCGCAGTCAAGGCCGGTCACCTTATCCTGCACCTCGTCTTTTGCTGTCAGGAGCAGGACGGGCGTCTGATCTTTCTGTGCGCGCAATTCACGCACGATGTCAAACCCATTCCGTTTCGGCAGCATCACGTCCAGCACGATCACGTCGTAAATCCCGCTGAGCGCGTAATCGAGGCCGTCCTCTCCATCGTGCACAACGTCAGCCGTATATTTATGCTCCGTCATAATTTGGCCAAGCGCCTCAGCCAGGCGGATTTCATCTTCCACAATCAGGATTCGCATCTCAAACACATCCCTTTATGTTATGTTTTTGCTTCGATAGCAGGCGATGTTTCGCGCCGATAGGTATTTTTTCAATGCTTCAAACTTTGTTTGAAGCTGTCATACCAATACGCAGAACTTGCCGCTGCGAAAAATGGCGTTGCCGCCGTGCGGCAGGAGGCGTTTCGCGCCGACAGACATTTTTTCAATGCTTCAAACTTTGTTTGAAGCTATTTTACCATGCGCGCAAAGCTGGCCCCTGCAAAAAATGGCGTTGCCGCCGTGCGGCAGGAGGCGTTTCGCGCCGACAGACATTTTTCCAATGCTTCAAACTTTGTTTGAAGCTATTTTACCATGCGCGCAAAGCTGGCCGCTGCGAAAAATGGCGTTGCCGCCGTGCGGCAGGAGGCGTATCGCGCCGACAGACATTTTTTCAATGCTTCAAACTTTGTTTGAAGCTATTTTACCATGCCTTCCCCTTCCTTTCCACCCTCCCGCATTGTAACCCATTTGGCTGAAAGGAGCCTGAAAGCCTTTTTTCAGAGGAATTTCAGGAAACCGGATTATACTGACAGCAATCGAGGGGCGTGATGGATACGCCGCCTTCACAAAACAGCAAAGGAGGATGGGGATGGCCATTGCAACCTTCCAGAGGTATGAAAAAAAGTATCTGCTCACCCTAACGCAGTACCAGGCGCTCCTGCCCGCGCTGGGGCAGCACATGGGGCCCGATCCCTACTGTGAAAACGGCGAGGAATATGAGATATACAGCCTCTATTATGATACGGAGCAGCACGACCTGATCCGGCACTCCCTCTCGCACCCCTATTATAAAGAAAAGCTTCGCGTGCGCAGCTACCGGGTTCCGCGTTCGCGGGAGGATCCGGTGTTTATAGAATTGAAAAAGAAGATCGGCGGTGTTACGGCAAAGCGCCGCGTGGAGCTCCCGCTGCGGGAGGCATACTGGTTCCTTGCAGGCGGCGCGCCGCCGGTGATGCCCGATTACCTCTCGCGGGAGGTGCTGCGGGAGATTGCAAGCTTTTTAAACCTGTATGCGGTTCGCCCGGCGGTTTATATCAGCTACAAAAGGCTCGCCTTTACGGGGCGGGAGGACCCAACCCTGCGCCTCACCTTTGACCGGGAGATCTGCACACGGCGCGAGCGCCTTTTGTTAGAAGCCGGTTCCTTCGGCGAGCTTTTGATTCCGGAGGAGCAGCGCTTGATGGAGATTAAAACGCTGGGCGCATTGCCGCTCTGGCTCGTGCGGGAGCTGTCCGCCCTGGGGATTTACAGCCGCGGCTTTTCCAAATACGGCGCGGAATACCGGCAGTGGCTGTGCCACACGCCGTGCGATACCGCCCAAATACGAAGCGGGCAAGGCGAAGAAAGGCAAATCTCCTGATATCACCATTTATTTGGATTAGAAAGGGTCGATTTTGAATGCTTGATACCATTTTTTCTTCCATTGCGGGCGAACTGACCCCGCTAAATGCATGCCTGATTATAGGTTCCTCCCTGCTGTTGGGGCTGCTGATTAGCCTGACTTATTTGCTGACGCATCAAAAGGAGGGCTATGCGCACAGCTTCCCGGTAACGCTCATCATGCTCCCCGCCATCATCGCGGTGATTATCCTGCTGGTGGGTAACAATGTGGCGCGGGCATTTAGCCTGGCCGGTGCGTTTTCCCTCATCCGGTTCCGCAGTGCGCCGGGCGATCCGAAGGATATCGCCTATGTGTTCTTCACCCTTGGCGTGGGGCTTGCCTGCGGCATGGGCTACCTCGGCTACGCGGTGCTTTTTGCAGTGATCCTCTGTGCGATGATGGCCATTTTGCAGAGCGTGCATTTCGGCCAGCCGAAAACAGCACGGATGACGCTGAAGGTCACTGTGCCGGAAAACCTGAATTTTCACGGCCTGTTCGACGATCTTTTGGAGCAATATACGGTATCCTGGACGCGCAAAAAGGTGAAAACCAGTGATTTTGGCGCGCTGTTTGAGGTCGTCTACGAGATCCAAATGAAAGAGGAAGCCGGGCAGAAGGATTTTCTCGACGCGATCCGCCAGCGCAATGGGAACCTCAACATTTCCCTGACGCTCGCAGGCGATCCGGAGGGGGCGTTTTAACACCGCTTTGCGATCAAACCTTTGACATCTCCATACCCCTTTCCAGATTGGCTCCGCCCCGTGCGAATGCATCGGGCGGAGCCGTTTTTTTGCACAGTGCATGTGAGCACTGTGGCTCTGGCGGGGAGAACGTTTGACATTGGCGGCGGGAACGCTTAAAATTCAAAGGAGGCTTATCATCAGCAGATTGAAGATACAATCAATGGGGGAATGGATATGTTGCAGCAAATTGGGAGCGCCCTGATGGCTGGTTGCCTGATCGTTTTACAGTTCATCACAGGGATGCTCGGCTTTCTGGACGGCGTGCCGGGGAGCGGCTCAAAGCCCGTCGCCCCGCCGGAGAATATCACGCCCGCGCAGAGCGTAACCCTCCGCGTGGCGACCTATAATGTGAAAAACTGCGTCAACGGCACGGCAGTGGAGGAGATTGCACAGGATATCAATACAAATGATCTCGATATTGTCTGCCTCCAGGAGCTTGACCGCGGCGGCACGCGGGCGGGCGGCAAAAATTTATTGCGCATGCTTTCGCAGAAAACGCTGCCGTACTACCGCTTTTTCCCGGCGATCGGCTTCCCGGGCAATGAGTACGGGATCGGCATTTTGAGCCGGTATCCGTTTGAGGAGGTAGAACTGCACCGGTTGGAGACGGGCATAGAGGAGGGCCGCGTGCTCGGCGGCGTGACCATCCGGGCGGACGGTATCCCGGTGCGCATCTACAACACGCATCTCTCCTTCGAGAGCATGGAGCTCCGCACAAATCAGATCACCTCGATCAGCGAAACGCTGCGGGGGAAAGCTCCCTGCCTGCTGATGGGGGACTTTAATCTTTTGGATTTTTCCGAGTTGGAGGGCTTTCAGGGGATGACGCCGGTCAACACGGCGCGGAATCCCATTGTAACCTTCCCCTGTGAGGATGGCTCGGAGTACCCCTATCTCGACAATATCCTTTTCTCTGCGGGTGTGGAGTGCCGCTGGGTGAAGCCCTATGTTCAGACCGTATCCGACCACATCATGCTGATGGCCGAGGTTACGGTGGCAAACCCGGAGGTGCAGCGGGATGAAGCTTGAAACCATATATCGTTACCCGGATCGGACAGATATTTTTTTAACCGCCTACCTGCTCGGCCCGGTGGATCGCTGTGGCTTTTCGGGCGCCCGCCCGGCCTTGCTCATCTGCCCCGGAGGCGGCTTTGCCGAGTGCTCCAACCGGGAGGAGGAGCCGATTGCCATGCACTTTGCGGCGCAGGGGTATCAGGTGTTTGTGCTGCAATATTCCCTGGGGGACCGGGCCGCGTTTCCCGCGCCGGTCTGCGATGCCGCATGGGCCATGCAGGTGATCCGCAGGGAGGCAAAGCGCTTTTGCGTAGATCCCCACAAGGTTGCGGTGATGGGATTTTCCGCGGGGGGATATGTTGCGGCGGCTTTAAGCGTATTCGCCAAGGATCCGTCGGTTTGCCCGGAGGCGGCAGTTGGGGATGTCCGCCCGGACGCGGCGGTTTTATGCTATCCGGTTTTAACGGCACGGCATGGATTGGCGCATGAGGGCTCCATCCGCCTGCTGCTCGGCGAAACGGCGGATACGCCGCAGCGGCGCGCCTTTTTATCGCTGGAAAACCATATCCCGCCCAGCATGCCGCCTGTGTTTTTGTGGCACACAGCGGATGATAAAAGCGTGGATGTGCAGAACAGCCTGCTGTTTGCATCCGCGCTGGCGCAGAGTGGGGCGCGCTTTGACCTGCATGTTTTTGAAACCGGGCATCATGGGCTGGCGGATTGCTCCCTGCGCACCTGCGACAAGCCGCACCCATATCCCGCACATTGGCTGACGCTTGCGCAGGAGTGGCTTGGGCAGCAGTGGGCCTCGCGAGGCTGTTGAATGAGAAAGGGCTTGTCATCAGCCGTATTTTTTCGTATGATAAGGAGGAAAGCGGAACGTTTTCGCCGAAGATAGTAGGAGGGAGAGTTATTTTGATGGAGGAAAAAGAGAAACTGTGCTGCCCTCATTGCGGCCAGCCGTTGGAAGATGAGGAAACCCACGCATGCGCGCAATGCGGTGCGCTGTATCATCAGGCCTGCTGGGAGGCGCAGGGCGGCTGCTCTAACCCGGCGTGCCTGCCTGAGCAGCCGGAGCAGGAGGAAACCCTTGCGGTTTGCCCGCGGTGCGGCGCGCCCTGGAGCGATGCGCATAAATTCTGCGCCAAGTGCGGCATGCCCAAAGAAGCCTGTGCGCCTTTGGCTTGCCAAAATTGCGGGGAACCGCTCCGGCAGGGGCAGTCCTTCTGTGCGAAATGCGGCCAAAAGACACAGCAGGAGCCGTTTGCGGGCGACAGCCCAGCGGTTCAGCCGCCTGCGCGCAAAAAGTCGGAAACGCCGGTGATTCTTGCAATTGTGCTGGCTGTATTGCTTCTGTTTGGAGCGGTGGGGGGATTTTTCGCTTATCAGGTTGCACAGATCCATTCCTACAAGGCTGATGCCAAAGCGTTTTATACAACGGCGATTTCGGCCGGTGCGAAGTTGGAGGAGGTTGGGAACGATATCCATCAAAACTGGAATGATTATATTTATAACCGCTATTCCATATACGGAAGCATTGAAAGCGCTGTGGCTGCCGCGCAGCGGGAGAACGCCTCCGAAATCAGCCTGATAAAAGCCAGCACTGCCGTGCTGGAGGAGAAATATCAAAAGCTGCTAAAGCTGCCGCTGCTCAAGGGGAATGAAGTGGAAGAAATCCGGGATGCGGTGAAAGAGGCGTATGCCGCATATGGGGATCTATATAGCTGTGTAATCGATGTCAAGGGCAATTACCGGACTTATACCGAAAACTTCAACGATTTCGATACGCAGGCATCCAAGGCCCTCAGGGCACTTGACGCATTGCTGGAGGAATAAGCAGCAGATTCGGGAGAAGAAGCCCGAAGGAAAAGCTTTTTCAGAAATCAGCGGCAAAACGGCGCTCCCCGATGCGGCAGAAGCCGTAGGAGAGCGCCGTGTCAATGAAATAAAAGAACAAATAAGCTTGGCTGCTGTTTTAGGCCGAAGATATGCGCTTTTCCGATCCCGTCCTGCCGGCAGGCTGCACAGCGGGCTTTTTCAAAGGCTTAGTCGATTTCGATCTTCAGGCAGACTGGCAGTTCAAATTGCTTTGCCGTATCCACATGAAGCTCCAGGTATTGGCTCGTTTGGGTATAGGTAACCCGGCAGTTCTCTCCCAGCAGGGATACGCCGCGGATGTCGTAATTGAGCGCGTCATCCCTCGCGCCGAGGGCTTTCACCCGGTAAACGTTTTTCGCATTGGGCTTCATTGCGAAAACGTAGAGTGCGCCGGGTCGGTAAGTAAAGCGGAAATCCTTTTTGGTGAAGGCGAGCTTTTCCTTGAAGGAGCCGCCCGAATTGGAAGGGCCTTCGCCAAAAATTCGGTAGGGCGACGTGCCGTAGATTGCCTCGCCGTTTTTCCTCATCCATTTTCCGATTTCCCGCAGGGCGTGGGCTTCTTCCTCGCAGATCGTGCCATCCGCCTTCGGGCCGACGTTAAGCATCAGGCAGCCGTTTTTGCTGACTACGTCGATGAGGTTGCAAATCAGCTCATAAGGCGTTTTAAAATCGTTCCCCTCTGTGTAGCCCCAGGAGTTTTTGGCGATGGCCGTGTCGTTTTGCCAGGGGCGGGGATTGATCGCGGGGAGCTGCCCGCGCTCAATATCCAATACGGCGCATTCATACATCACGCCATCCCACTTGTAAAAAACGCAAACGTCCATGCCCCACTCGCGGGAACGGTTGTAGTAATAGGCCAGGAATTTTTTCATATAGGGGCGGAAGGCATGCTGGCGCACCCACCAGTCGAAATAAACCGTATAGGGGCGGTTGACGTCTATCAGCTCGCAGGTGGAGGCGAGCCAGTCCTCCAGCCATTCCTTGGTTGGAACGAGCGAGCCCTCGTCGCGCCCGCTGGGGTCGTTCTTCGCCTTTGCCACAGCGGGGCCATAGAATTCGCGGTAGGCGTCATCCTGCACGTCGCTGCCCGGGATATCGCGCCCGCCGTTCATAAACCAGTAGTGCTCGGCGCGGTGGCTGGAGGAGCAGTATTTCACGCCGCGGGCCTCCAGCTCCTGTTTGAGCTCCCCGTAGAGATCCCGCTTCGGGCCCATTTGAACGGCGTTCCATTCGCACAGCTCACTTGGATACATCTTGAAGCCGTCGTGATGCTCGCCGACGGGGGTAACGTATTTTGCGCCGCTCTCCGCGAACAGCTCCGCCCAGGCCTTGGGGTCGTATTTTTCGGCTTTGAATTGCGGAACAAAATCTTTATATCCAAAATCTTTCCCATAGGTTTTCAGGTGATGCGCATGGGCTTTGGAGCCCTTTTGATACATCAGCCGGGAATACCATTCATTGAAATAGGCCGGCACCGAATAAACGCCCCAGTGGACGAATAGGCCGAACTTCGCCTGCGCATACCACTCCGGGATGCCGTAGTGGGAGAGGCTTTCCCAGTTATCTTTAAAAGGGCCCTTTTCGATCACTTCGTCGATCGTTTGCAGGTATGCCTGCACTTTTGCGGGATCACTCAAAAATACACACGCTCCTTTAACGCTTTTTTCTATGTTAATGGGAAAAAGGGTGAAAGTCAATTAGGTGAAAAAATTTAGCATAACAGGGCGCTAAAATTTTACGACCGTCTATAAAAGGCAGTAGAATTATGATATAATAGCGCCAAATAGATCGTAAAGTTTTAAGCTTCGAAGCTTAAGAATTGGGGAAATGTCTGTCGGCGCAAAAAAACTTGCCGCAAAGCGGCAACGCCATTTTTTGCGGAAGGTAGCTGTGCAGAGGATTGGAATTCGAATAGAACGGGAGATTGTAAATGGATATGAAACCGGAGATCAGTGTCATTATATATGGAATCCAATATGCGCGCCATTTAGAGAGATGTCTGCATTCCATACTCATGCAGACTGTCCAAAATATTGAATTGATCGCTGTGATAGACCATACCTTGGAAGCTGAGATGCAAAACAGGCTGAAGCAATTAGCTGGCAGCGATCATCGCCTTCGATTCGTGGAGGGCCTTCGCGAGAATGGCTCTAGGATACCTGCTCAGGCAATAGAAGCTTGTGGCGGGCGATATATTTTGATCGCTTCTGCGGATTTGTTTTATCCATATGATGCATTTCAGACAATGCTTGAAAAAGCTGACGAGAGCGGTCTGATTTTTAATATTGTTTATAAAAGCCAGGAAGAAGGCTATTGTAAAGCGAACCATTCTTGGGATTCTGTTACGGATCTTTTTTTAGAGCCGTCGCTTTATCAGCATTTATTTGCTGCTAGGATTTTAAAAAGCAACCCAATATCCCTGCATACAAAAGGGCGTTATCAAATTTTGGAGAGCTTGATTGCTTATTATACCTATGCAGAACCAAATGCAATGACAGATGAGGTGTTAGCATATTGCGGGCATGCCAGGGATCAATTGCTTGTGGCGGAAAACGCCATTGACACCCCCTATATGGTGCGCATAGCACGCCAACAAATCGAAAAACAACATTTGAATACTGCCTTTTTAACCATTGGAAGCTTACTTGCCATGTTGAACACGGAGGTGTGTACCAGCCAAAGCCGTGAATGGCGTGAAGAGGCGTTTCAATGTCTCAGATCAATCGCTGATGTATATCGGCAGGATCAACAGCTGTCTGCTTACCTGCAGCTTGTGCTAAAAATGGATGCCAGCCTTTTGTGTTCAATGACATCGGATCTTTATTTTTATGTTCTCCGTTCGCCCAGTGATATACAGGAAATGCAAAGTCACGCGGATTACGTTGAACAAACGGAAAATGAGGCATAACCTTGCTGTATGTTTGGCCTTTTGGGTAAATAACAGGTAAACACGAAAATTTTTCGCGGCGGAGGCGCAAAATGAACGAATTTCAATATCAAGTTAGCGTAATCGTTCCGGTTTATAATGTGGAGGAATATTTATCGGCTTGCCTTGACTCGCTGATGCATCAGACAATAGAATTTTCCTCAATAGAGGTGCTGGTTGTTGACGACGGTTCAACAGATAACAGCCTTTCCATATGCCAAAAGTATGCAGAACGCTACCCCAACATTAAGGTATTTACAAAGCCAAATGAAGGCCTTTCTGCCACACGAAACTATGCGATCTGCCGGGCGACCGGCAAATACATCATGTATCTTGATTCTGATGATTCTTTTACGCATACAACCATTAAGCAGGTGACCGATTTTTTTGACGAGCATTATGATGAGGTTGATTTGGTTACCTATAAAATTGTGCCTTATACGGATGGAAAGGCCAGGCCTCTGCATTATCGCTATAAAACCTTGCAAAAATCCGGTATTTATGATTTGAGAAACCCAGAAAATGCATTTATTACGCAGACCAATGTGAATATTTGCGTAAAGAATTTGTTTGAAGATAATATTTACTTTGATACAACGCCTGGATTTCGCCATGAGGATCAAAAATATTGTTTGGACGTGCTGAGCGATAAAATGAAAATTGGATATTGTTCTCATGGAGAATATCGCTATGTTTACAATCCATCAAGTATTACCAAAACTTATTTTTATGCCTATTATTTATTTGAGCCGACAATGGCTTATTGGGAGCAGGTTTTTCGTCGGTTTTCCCCGGACATTCCAGCTTATGTGATGGGGATGTATATGAATGACCTCAATTGGAAATTGAAAGATGATATTTTATTTCCCTATCACTATGAACCGGAGGCGTATCAAAAGGCAATTGGCCGCATACAAGCGCTATTGTCGCTTGTAGATGCTGATATTATTTTAAATCACCCAGCTATTGATAAATTCCATAAGTTTTATTGGCTAAATATGAAGCCCAATATCCACCCCGCCGTAGTGGCGGATGGAGAAGCAGTCAGAATTTTTGCGGATGGGAAGCAAATCTATTTTAGACGCAAGATGGAGATTGTTTTACACAAAATACGAATTAAAAATAAGCAGTTGCGCCTGCTTGCTTTTTTAAAATCGCCTGTTTATAACTATTTAGATACCATTCCAAACATTTATGTGATGGAGAATGGAAATAGGCGTGTGAAAATGGAGCCGTTTCGTTCCGTGCATAGTTTTTACCGCTCCGGAACGCAGACGAACCGTTTTTTCGCATTTTCTTATGAGTGCGACACGCGGGAGGTTCAGCAGTTTTCGATTGGAGTGGAATTGCAGGGGCATGAATTTGACACCACATTTTACCGGATGCCAATCTCTGGTTTTACCCGAGGGCGGAAAGCATATGTGAGAGATCATGTAGAGATTTCACTGAAAAACAATGTGTTTACGTTAAGGCAGCTTTCTCCGCCTCAGGCCGATCGGCTTGAACGCGCCGAAAATTTAAAGGTGTTTCGCCACCCCAGAGCATATACGCTGCGGCAGAGCAGCTTGCAGTACCGCCGAAAGCATCGTATCTGGCTTTATTATGATTTATATACGGTTGAAAAAGACAATGGCTATTATCAGTTTATCAATGATTTTAAGCATCAGGATGGAATTGAACGGTACTATGTGATGAACCGTGACTATGAAAATCTTGATACGTTGTTCACCCCTGAGCAACAGCAGTGTTTGGTGCGGTTCGGGAGCTTGAAGCATAAATTGCTCTATCTGAGCAGCGAAAGGATTTTTACCGCGTTTTATGGCCTGTCCCCAATCAGCCCTTTTGCAGGTGAGGGGGAGGAACAAATTTATTATGATATCGAAAAATTTGAAACAATATATTTGCAGCATGGCGTTCTGCATGCGGGCCTCTATTTAAATAACTCCGTTGAGCGCTGCCGGGCGGAGCAAATCGTCATTTCCTCTCCGTTTGAAAAAGAAAATTATATGAAAAATTATGGATATGAGGAAAGAGATTTGATCCCTACAGGGATGGCGCGTTACGACCATATAGACCGTAACCACGCGCCAGCCAATAAAATTTTATTTGCCCCATCGTGGAGAAAATATTTGACCACACAGCATACGGCATCCCAATGGTCTCTGGTAAAGTCGAAACTTCAGCAATCCGATTATTTTAAAAAGTTCTCCGCTTTTTTAGAGAGCGAACGGTTAGAGCAGCTACTCGAGCAATATGATATGGAGTTGGAAGTGAAGCTTCATCCAATTATTGCAAATGCGGACGATATGTTTCAGATTCGTTCTAACCGCATTCGAATGGCAGAAAAGAATGTCGTATTAGAAGATTATAAAGTATTCATTACCGATTTTTCATCTTTTGTTTTTGACTTTGCCTATTTAAACCGGCCAATTTTCTATTTTGTGCCGGATTATGAGCAATTTAAATCCGGCATGAACCATTATAGAGTGTTGGATCTGCCGTTTGAGAAAGCATTTGGTCATTTGGTATTGGAACCGGAAGATGCCTTAGGGGAACTTTCTCAAATCCTTGCTGCCGGTTGTATCCCCGAAACTGTATTTCGGGAACGGATGGAGCAGTTTTTCTATCCGCTTGATCAATGCGCCGAGGCGCTTTACCAGTATGTGATGAAACAGGATCAGGTGGAAGAGTAAGCTAAATGAAGTGAATTGTCTGAAAACGGAAAAGCAGAGGATGGTTGCCGTACCTTTTTGACGGCCCATTCCTCTGCTTTTCATTTTTATTTAATGAAACGCAACATATAAATATGTCATCCCACTTTGGTTTAAGCAGCTCACGCCGTTTCCAAGCGACGCATTCATTTGCACCGTAAACCCGTTGCCCGCGATATTCAGCCCGAGCGTGCCCTGCCCGTTCACAGCAAGGCCGGAATAAACGGTCGTTTTCCCGCTGGTTGCATCAACGGCCGAGGGCGGGTATCCGGCTGGCATCAGAAAAACCGCCTTTGGATGGAAGCCGAGCTGGATCGTCCGTTCCGCCGCGTTGGTGCCAAAATAGGTGCCTGCGGCAAACGGCGCGTTCCATAATGCTTTATCAGAAACTGTAACGTGTAAATCTTCATTTTCTAGGTGGCTGCCGAGTTTTTCATCTAAAATGCGGTTATCCTGATTGAAGTCCGCCCGTTTGGGGGTGTCCGCTCCGGCCCAGTTGTTCAGGCCGAGCTTATCTGTTTTTGCGCTGCTGGGCATCCTTTTCTCTCCTTTCTCATTCGTTTTCTTCCTGCAACTCCCATCGCAGGGCAAGCGCGTCCCACTCGTGGAAGGCTGTGCTGGCGGCATCCAGAGCGTCCCAGATTTTTGTAGGGATATCCGCCCAGATTTTCAGCTGGGCGGGGAGGCTTTGCTCGATCGCATGGATCAAAGGCGCACAGCCTGCAAGGCTGATCGCTCCGCCTCCAAAACGCAGGCGGAGCGTTGCCGCCGTGCAATCCTCTTGCAGGGAGCCGGAGAAACCGGCCTGTTCCAGCAGGCTTTCCGTTTCTGCCCGCGTAAAGCCGGGCGGCCCGAGCGAGAGGCGGGCGAGAATGGCGGCACGACGTTCCGGCAGCGCGGCGCTCTGCGGATGGAGGCCCAAAATGCGCTCCCAAACGGCGAGGCGCTCTGCCGGGGCGGTTTGGAGAAAGGCTGCTTCCATCAGGCGGTCAAGGCGCTGCCGGGCTGCATCAAGGCCCTGCGCATAGGCGCACAGCTCAGCGGATACAAGGCTTTCAGGCGAGAGGGTGTATAAACGCAGAGGGAGAAGCATCCGCTTCATTTGTTCCAGGGCTGGCAAACGTTCCACCTCCTATCCCATCGGCTCTACATGAATCGTGCCGGGGGTCAGCTTCACGTCCGCGGAAAGCAGCACATCCTCCGAAGGGGAGAGCAGCACATAATTCTCTACGCCCTCCACGTGGAACAGCCGGTCCCCAATCTGGGCGGCGAGGAGCTGGCTGCCGAGCGGCAAAGCTTTTAAAAATTCGCGCAGGGAGGCTTCGCACCGGGCGGAGACGTCTGCGGGCTCGTAGCCGGGTTCCACCCGCACTTTGGCGGAGAGATTCATTTCTTTGCGCACAGCGCCCCGCACGAGCACGTCCGTGCCGATTTCCCGCTCCTGGGAGAAGGCGGCCTGCATCTGGGCGAGCAGCGCCTCCTGCGGTGTTTGCTCCGCGGTCAAAATGACCACGTCCACCGTCCCGGCCCCGCGGGCGCGCGGCAGAACGGAGGCCTCCAGCACGGCCGGGTAGGAGAGCGCCTTTTCCCGGTAGGTATCCGCATTTGCGCCGTTTGGCATCCTGCCGAGGCAATCAAGCAGACGGCGGCGCAGGTGTGCGTCCGTTTCCATATCGGCCCCGCCGTCGAAAGCGGAGGGGTTGTTCACTTGGGTGATCCCCGGCGGCGGATTGACCGGCAGCGTGATGGTTCCCGCGGCCACATTGGAGGCGGCGCCCGGCTCCAGCGCGCGCGCAAGGGCGCAGGCCTGTGTTGCTCCTGCGGGCAAAACGGCATCCGCTATGGTGGCGAATTGTTTTCCCCCTGTGCCCGGCGCCGCGCAGAGCACGCCGGCGGGGAGGAGGATCTCCGGCATTTCCTCTGCTTCCGGGCGGGCAAAGCAGAGCTGCCCTTGTGCAAAGGATGCCTCTTTCCTCACAAGGCCCCACATGGCGGCAATTTGGTCGAGCTGCTCGCCTACAGCAGAATCCGGGAACACCTGGCCTTCCAGCCAGCTGATTCGTGCATGCAGGGCGAAAAGCTGGCCCGCCAGCACGCGCATACGGATGCCTGCGTCAGCGGCATCGTCCGGGCGGCTCCCACTATGGGATTCATAGGCAGTCAAGAGTGTTTCCAGGATTTCCTGATATGTGTATAATTCATTCATCTGTTTGTATCAAAACCTCCTTCTCCCAGGTTGCGCCGGCGAGAAGGATGGAAAATCCAGTGAGCCTCCCATCCTCCCCATAACGGCAGGAAGCACGGCGCACGCGGATCTGCGGCATCGGGAGCAACGCCTCCTGGGCAAGCTCCATGGCGCGCGCGGCGCAATCCACCCGTGTCAGCCCGGCCGCCTCTGCCGCGAGGGCGTGAAGGCCGCTGCCGAGTTCCGGCTGGTAGGGGAAAGCCCCCTTTGGCACTTGAAGCCGGATCCTGCAGCGCTGTAACTCCTCCTCCCAGCCCGAAACAGCGATTGGATTGCCGCATGGGTCTACGGCCCAATCCTTCTCATTCAGCAGCGTATCCAAGCGCTCACGGCTCCTTTCTTTCTTTTTCCTGATGGGCAAGTACGGCGCCATCCTTTGTGACGACGAGGCCGTTTAGCTCAATTTCCCCGCTGTTTTTCAGCGTGAGGGATGCGCCGCCCGCGGAAAACAGGCGGATTTCCCCCGGATGGAGATTTTGCAGGTTTGTCATCCGCACGCCGGTACAGACCGGTCCGCCCGCGCAGGGCAGCAGCATCACCTGCGCGCCCTGGCAGGGGATAGAGCTCAGGCCTGCGGGTGCGTAGAGCGGAACGTTTTGCTGCCGCATAGAGCCGGTGGCGGAGAGCTCCAGGTTTTGGAAGGCCTCCGCCCTCCCGTTTTCCGCTGCGGGTTCCCGCAGGGGCTGTGTGATTTTTTGCGTGATCCACAAGGCAAATCGCCTCCTGATTAAAAATGGTTTTTGGGGCGCAGCGTCACAGTGCAGCCGCTGCCGGAGGGCCGCCAGTGATAGCCTAGCGACCAAATGCACCAATCCACCCGGTCCGGTGTACAAAGCCCATCCGGTGCGCTTGCCGCATCGCCGAGCTCCCCGGAAAAAAGGAACGGCGCTTCGAGCACCAGCTCTTCACTGCCCGCGAGTGAACGCTGGAGCAGCAGCTCCGCCTCCCGGCGGCCGCGCCACGCGGGGGATTGGGCGAGGTTTAAAAACCGCCTTGCCGATGCGGGGGCGGCTTCAGGCTGCTTCATGGCATAGGCATAGCTGCTTTCCCGGTCCGGCCGGTAGCGTACTTCCTGAATCACGCCGCAGGGGCGGCGGATCCTTTTCAGAGATGTGTAACGGATTCCGCCAGTTTCTTCGTTAGAAAACAGATGGCGCGCGCCCTCCCCCGGCGGGCAGGCCTCTAACACATTCTCTCCCGTTACCCGCGGCTGCCACCCGCATACATACGCGCAGAAATCGGCGAGCACCTCCCACTCGCTTTGCCCCTTCCTCACCGGATAAACACCGGGGCAGCGCCCCTCCCCACGCACGGCGGCCAGGCCGTAGGGGGCGGCGTGCAGCAAAAAAATTGCCTGAAGATCCGGCCGGTTGTAGCTGGCGGGTAGTGCTTCGTTCTCCAACAGCCTGCCTCCCAGAGAGCGGGCGCTGAGCAGCAGGCGAGGGCCCGATTGGCCGCGGGCAAAAATTTGCTCGTCTATTGTGCCGGTAAAAAGGGGCGTGCGCCTGCCAGCCCCTTCGATTTGAAGTTCCGCCAGTGGCGGCAGAGGCTCCTCTGTTTCAAAGGTCAACGTTGCCTGGCGGGCGGGAGAGGAGCAGGTGCATTTAAGCTCCAGCCCAATGGGCTGCGGAAGTGTGATGTGCCGCCCATCCTCCGCCCGGATGGCTGTGCAATTCATTGCAGCCTCACCTCCATGCCGGCCTCTGCGCTCCATGGCTCCGAGATCTCTGGATTGAGCGCGAGAAGCCGCTCGATGGGGATGGCAAGGCGCGCCGCGAGGTGCCAGAGCGTTTCGCCTTCTTGGAGCATGGTCGTCTGCTCCCTACAGGGGGAAGAGGCGCTCTCCATCGGGCTTTCTCGAAAGGAGAAGGTGTATTCCACCATGCGCATGCTTCCGCGCAGGAGGATGAGCTCCGTTAAGATGGCCCGCAGGGGGCCGTATTCCGGCACGGTCAGAATCTCCGCGCCGCCGGTTTCCAAAAGCGCGTGCAGGGCGGAGAATTGCGCCGCGGCATCCGGGCCGGTAAAAACACCGCGGCCGGTCACGCGGCGAAGCTTTTCCCCTTCTTCTTGAAGAGAAGGGGAGGGGAACAGGGCCTCCCGGGTGCTCCTGCCACCCTCCACCCGGATTTCTGTTGGGTTCACCGGCCATACAAAGGGGCCGAAGCGCATCGTTGTCATCGTTTTCCTCCTTTCCGCACTGCCCTTTTTTACCCCTGCATCGGCGCAGGGTAGAGGCGTGCGTCGCGCTCTAAGGCGCTGGATATGAGCCCGAGCAGCGCTTCACCGCCTGACGGCAGCTCCGTTTGCAGCTCCGGGGAAAAAGATTCTTCCATGATTTGATACATCCTTTCAGCTTGTGTGCCGTGACAGTGCGAGCAAGGTCGCTCTTTCCACCGCATAGTCGCGCGGTGAGAGCGTTTCGGTAATGGAGAGCCACTCGCAGCCTTCGTAGGTGACTGCTCGGCCCGGCTTTTCTACCACCAGGGCAAACTGGCTTAATGAGAAGAGATCAATTTCTTCTCCCTCTGGTGAGAGCCTGGTGAGCGTGATCGAATACTGCATCGGGCCAAGCGTTGCGGCGGTGCCTTCCGGCGCGCCGAATGGGATGAGCGGAATGCCCTCCCGCCGGGCCTGGATTTCGCAGCTTCCCACCGCCGCGATCCGTTTGCCAGCCGCCTTGAGGTAGATATCCCTCCCTGTGAGGCGGGGAACCTGCTGGAGTGCGCTCATGCTTCCCCCTCCTTTTTCAAACGGGCAAGGAAAACGCTGTATTCCACCCAGGCGTCAAGTTCCAGCGAGCCGGTTTCCCTGCGCGCGCTGACAGGGCCGCATCCGGCGGCGGTAACAGGGAAGGGCGCGTCAAAATAGAGCGCTTCCCAAATGCGCGAGAAGGCTTCCCGGCATGCCGCTCCCCCCAGGCGGTTCGGCGCGTGGATTTGCAGGCGGATGCGCAGCGCCCAGGGCGCGCCGGTTAAAGCGTTGCCCGCCTGCTCTCCACAAAGCTGCCCAAGGGAATCCGGCACGCAGTTTGCCTGCTCCAGCCCGATTGCCACCGTGATGCGGCGCAGGGGGGATTCTTTTGCGGCGGCGGGGAAATCCTCGCAGAAGGCGAGATCGGCCAATTCCTCCCGTGAGGAGAGGAACCGCAGCGTTTCCCGCGCCACCTCCCATAAGCCGCTCATTGCTCCGCCTCCGTCACGCTGCGCAGGATCGCCCAGATATAGAGCGCCTCCTCGCCGAGATAAACCCGTTCTGCCCGGTCGATCTGGTAGCATTCCCCGCCGGAGGCGTTGAGCCACACCTCTTCCCCCATGCTGCCGAGCTTTGTCACATCGTGTGCGGCAGGGCCGATATAGAGGTAATAGCCCGGGTCGTGGATGCCAATCGGGGTATGCACCCCTTCCAGATACATTTTGTTTTTATACCGCAGCGGCTGGATCAGCGCCTTGAATTGGGGCGAATGCCAGCCATCCTCCATGGAGAGGCTGACGCTGCGCCCATAGCGCTCCATCAATGCCTGAAGCTTCTCTTGCATCCAATGCCGCCTCCTTTCTCTTCTTCTCAGGTAACCCCAATTTGCCAGAATGCAAAGCCGTCATCCTTCAGCAGAGGGGCCGCCTGCTGCATCGCATCCTCCAGGAGCAGGGCAAGGCTATTTTTGCCCTCTGATTTTTGCGGCTGCGTGATGCTGACGTCGCCCGCGCGAAAGGAGAGCTGGCGCGTTTCATCAGCCGCGCGGCATTGTGTCAGCCAGCTGCCGGCAAGCGCGGCGGCCGCAAAGGTTGCCCGTGTATCCTGCCCGAATTCCGGCTGGGCGAGCCTGCCTGAAATTGCCTGTGCGGCTTGCTCGCAGAGCAGCTGCGCGGCCGGTTCCATCTGCTGAGCGAGCGGCAGCAGGAGCTTCAATTTTTCTAAAACAACAGAAGAATCGATCATTTTATCGCCTGCCTTTCGCAAAAAGGTTGTAAAATAAGCTTGAATTTTGTATAAATCTTAGATTTCAAGCACCTTGGAGGCGTCTGTGAAGATCTTGGCAAAGCCTGTGATCGTCGTGATGGCGGCGCGCTCCAGCTGGCGATCAATGAGCTTATCATAATCCGTCATCACGTCTTGCGCTTGCACCATTTCGAGTGCGCAGCCCCGGTCGAGCGCGATGAGCTTGCCCTCCTCCACGGCGGCGGATTTGACGAGATCCGCACCGAGCGGGGTGACCATGCTGCCCGTCGCGTGGAAGTTGAGCCCGGCCGCCGCATCGCGGAATTCGGAGAGGGACAGCAGCTTTTCCATCACGCCGGGGGAGGCGATCAACGTGTTAAGCGCATAGGGGTCAAAGCTGTTCCATAGCCGGATGAGATCGCCGTAAGCGAGCGTGCCCGCCTGCGCAACGGAAACGGCTTCTGCGGCGTTGCCATTCCCATCGCCGTTTACCAGAACGTCTACCGCGTCTTTGAGCTGTGCGCGGGCGATATAGCTGCCAATTTGGCGCAGGGTAACGGTAAACAGATCCAGCCGTTGGAAGCGGATGGCCTCATAGGATGCAACGAGCATCCGGCCGCGCTTATGCAGGCGCACGAGGTTTTCCTGCGTTTTCACGGTTGTCTGTGGGATGAAGGCGCCCTCCGCCACATGCTTCAGGGCACGGTCGTCCTCCTCCGGCACGGAGGTGATGGTGCGGTAATCCATGCCGTCGATTTTAGTGGTGGCGGCGATGATGCGGGGCAAAACGTTTGCCTCCTCTAGCCCCTGCCGCACGGCGCGGGATACATATTCCGGGAACAGCGCAGCGGAATCCGAGGTTTGAAAAAATTTCTCCACCGCGTCGCTGCCCGGGCCGCTGACATGGATGCCAAAGCGCTTGAGCTGCCGCTGGTAGGCGTCCAGCCCTTCCAGCGCAGTGCCCCGGTAGTTTTCAGAAGGGTCGAGCTCCTCCAGCGTATGGGTGAGGGAGTTTCCACCCGCATACATGCCCTTTTCGAGGCGAATGGTATCGTAATTGCTCATGGGTTAAGCTCCTTTCCGTTTTATAGGCAAAATCCAACGGTTTTCTTTGTGGTATCCAGCTCCAGCACAAGGCGCAGGGGTCCGCTGGAGGCGGCTTTCACACCGCCGTTTCCATCCGCGGCGAGGGCGGTGTAGCCGAGCGCGGGTGCTGTGCCGCTGTAAGGCGTTTTCACAAAGCCCTTGACCTGCACGCCCGCATAGCCGCCCTTGGGGCTTGCGGTGAGCAGGCCTGCAAACACGCCGTCCGCCTGGCTGGGCGCGGCGGTCAGGCTGGCGCTGATGGATACGGGTGTGCCTTTGGCGGCGGTTCCCGCCATTTTTAAGGTGATGACTTCTTCGGCAAAGCCGTTTAGGGATATGCTCATGGTTGCTTCCTCCTGTTACTTCAATTTAAATGAGAAACGCCTGATGCTCCTGCCGGTGCTGCTCTGCTTCCGGCGCTGTGAGTTGAGCGGCGGGCGGATCTGCTTGCGCTTCGCTGAGCATGGCTTTTAGGGCGGCCAGCTCCTGCGTGCTGCATTTTTGCAGCAGCCCCGGGCACTGGCCGAGGTCGAGCCGCGGCAGGTGCAGCGCGCACAGCCGGACGACCTCCTGCGAAAGTGCGCTGCGGTACTGCTCGCCTTCCTGTGCGCGCGTTTCGAGCGACTGGATGTGGGCGAGCAGACTGCCCGCCTGTTCCGTGGTCAGGGTAACGCCGTTTTCCGCGTTTTTTAAAACGCTGTGCCAGTCCTTCATCGCTTTACTCCCTCCTTCCTGTGTGGAATAGGCCTTTACCGTCTTCGTCACGCCCGCCTTTGGCTGAGCGGGGATTGCCACAAACGACCATTCGTACGCATCTTTCGCCCCGCTGAGCACGGTGTGGCAGAGCTGGCCCTCATAGAAGCGCCCCGGCAGATGCGCGCAGGGCTCTGTATGGCGGTTTGCCCCGCAGATGGAGCAGGCCTTTGTGGCAATTGCACAGCCAACGCTGACCTCCTTTTTAATGCCCGCGTCAATTTCCGCGATCAGCGATTGATTCTCCGGTGTGCGCACCATATAGGCACGCGCGCGCAGGGCGGTATAGGGCTCGTTCAGGCTGTTACGTTTGGCTTCATCCCGTTCCACCCAGGCACGATAGGTGCGGGCGGTCTGGTCGCGGCCCTTCATGCTGTGGTCAAACAGGCCGGGTTTACCGGGATAGAGCGCGGCGAGCTGCTCCAGCGTTTCGGCGGTGAAGCGCTCTCCATCGCGGTCGATCTCGTTGTCGCACAGGGTAACGGTGAAGGCGTAAACCTCCTCCTGCTTGAGGGGAGAGCGGGCATAGCGGTTGATTTCCGCGAGCTCGCTCTCCGGCGGAACGCCCCCGCCGGTGGTTTTGGGGTCATCCATCTTGTTTTGGCTCCTTTCCTGTGGTTTTCTGCGTTTCCAGCAGGGCGGCCTGCGCATGGTAGAGGCGTGCCCGAGCCAGCTCCACCTCATCCTGCAGCGTAATATCATCCCATATCACCTGGAAACCGCTCAGGCAGCCGTTCAGGCGCAGGTGGGTGCGGCAAACGGTTTCGATCACAGGGGTTAGAATGCGGCGGTAGCTTTCCAGCTCGCTGGTGAGCACATCCGCCTGCTGGGAGGACATCCGCTCCGTAGATGACCAGTTGAGCCCCAGCAAAAACGGCGGCAGCCCCGTTTTGGCCACAATCTGCTCCAGCATCTGGCGCACGGGCACTTCGCTGTCTAAAATTTGATTATCCGCGCCGATCACGCGGATGTCCACATCGCCCACGGCCACAAAATCTTTCACGCGCCCGCCCGCGTTCATCGCCTCGCCCCATTCCTTTGCCACCTGAAGGGCGCGCTCCTTGGCAAAGGCACGATCCATTGCGTCATTGTGTGGCTTGTAGGTCACGGCGAAGCGCACGTTTCCCACGCGCTCCCAGTTGAGGCCGATCGTCTGGTAGATCTGCAGCAGGATTTTGCTGATAAAGGGAAGCCCCTTCAAAATGGAGTTGCCGCCGAGCTGCCCGGCGTGCGGATTGAGTACGGATAGCAGCACGCGTTCCGGGTGTGGAACCGGTATGGCCTCTCCGCCCGGCCCCCTGCGGCAGATGGTGGTTTGCAGCGCGCTTTTGCCGCGCCTGAGCTCCAGCGCACCGAGCGGCGCGTTATAAAGCGCCATTCTCCCTGCGCCGAGCGGCACCATTTCCCCGGCGGCGGTGCCGAGGGTAAGCAGCTGGTCGAAATAGGTATCCAGAAACGATGCCATCCCTTTTTGACAGCCTCCAACGGGAACGCCTGTCAAAAATTCCTCCAGCATCGCCTGTGCCCGCCCGTCTGCACAGGCGACGGTGAAGCCCCCAGTCAGCCGGATGAGCTTCACAATCGCCGCGTCGATGATCGGCACCGCTTCGCGCAGCGTTTCATAAAGCCGCCCCTCAACGGGCGCGAGGGGCGTATGCCGCATCAGCTCTCCGTAGGGCTGCTGCGGCGCTGTTTGCGGCACTGACGCAGCCCCTGCGGGCGAAAGCGGCGGCTTGCGTTTTCGAAAGATCATTTGTTTCCTCCTTTCTTGATGGAAGGGCTTATCGCCGCTCGGCGGCAAGCGCATAAAAGCCATCTTCCTCCCTACATAGGATGGTGGTTACAAAATAGCGGATGTCGTCCATTGCATGGTCATGCTCCTTGCGCGGCGCGTCTTTGGCGGCGCGGGCATCCCAGCGGTAGAGGCCGAATTCCCGGATGGTATCCCGGCAGGCGGGGGAGATACGCAACCGACCCGCCTTCAAGGCGTCGGACACGTGCCGGATGCCATCCAGCACCTCGTTTTGCGCCGGGATCGCGCGGTAGGTTTGATGGCGGCGGATGCAGGTGAGAAAGCTCGCCGCGGAAGGGTCCACGATCACGGCGCGCACAGGCAGGCCGCCGGTCAGCGTTTCGAGCTCGGCATAGTATTCTTCATCTGTTTTTTGCCGCCCCTCCTTGCGGGAGTCGTAATAATACTCCCGCAGGCGGTACCAGGTGCCCTCCCGTTCCCCCCACAGGCCGCAGGAGAATGGGTTTACCGTGCCATAGTCGCAGGAGAGGTAGTAGCTGCCGCAGCCCTGCGGTGGTTCGGCAATCAGATGGCTGCCGAACATGGGATAAACCAGCCCTTGCGCCGCCACCCATTTCCCCTCCACGAAGCGTTCATAAAACGCGCCGCTGTAAAGCGTTTCATAGCGCTTCAAGATGGCGGGGGTCAGCGAGGGGTTATCCCGCATGGTGAAATGCAGGTAGAGGCAATTTTTTTCTTCCGCCTTCAGCACCCATTCCTCGTGAAACCAGTGCTGCGGATGCTCCGGGTTGCAGTTGAACCAAAATTTTGAGCCCTCCATTGAGCAGCGCGCGAGCGCCTGCTCCACAAAGGAGCGCGGCATGAGCGCCACCTCGTCGAGCAGCACGCCGCCAAGCGTCATGCCCTGGATGAGCGAAGCGGAGGATTCATCCCGCCCGCCGAACAGGTAGAAGCGGTTTTGCCTGCCCCCGCGGCTGATTTCGATCATATTGCGCGAGAGCTTTTCCGTGCAGACGAAACCTAATTCGCGCAGGGCAGGCAGCAGCGGCTGTACTACATTGCGCCGCAGGGAGGCGATCGTTTTGCCGCAGATGGCGAAAGAGGCGTCGGAAAACTGGTAAAACGCCCATGCGAGAAATGAGAGGGACATACACATTGTTTTGCCGCTGCGCACCGCGCCGTCGCAGAGGATGCTGTCGCAGCCGGAAAAGGGGCTGCCACGGCACCACCAGGTCAGCACGGTGAGCTGCTTTTTGGAAAAAGGCTGAAATCGCATGTTTTCCGGCATGGGTTACCCCTCCTCCCGCAAGGCCTGCGCGCTGTTTTCCAGCGCTTGATAGAAGGAAAGGCTGTTCCCCTGCGTTTCCTGTTCCTCCATCTGCGCCAGTTTTTCGAGTGCCTTGAGCCGGTCGCAAAATTTCATCTCAATGCCGCCTGCACGCGGACGTTTAATTTCCGTGATCGGGAAGAGGTCCATTTCCTCCAACTGGCCGGGCGACGGCGCCTCCTCTAAAAATAAAAGCTTCACCGCATCTGTAACCGGCCCAAAGGCCAGCCTGCGGTAGCCGTCCCGGATTTCCTGCGCGGTGTGAAGGCGTTGCTCCAGCCGCTCAATTTCAGCGCGCACGCTTTCCTTTTCCAGCAGGCGGATGCCGTTGAGCTCCGGCTTGCGGCGGAATCCGGCCCGCGCCGCCGCTTCCCGCACGCTGTGCGCCCGGCTGTAATAGGCGCAAAAGAGAAGCTCGCGCTCACTTAGGGGTTCCATTGCTTCATCCCTTCCTAAAAAATGATTTCACCCATACGCAAAACTCCCCGTTTTGTTGCATTCAACCGTGCAACAAAACGAGGAGTAAAAAAATATTTTTTTAACGCGTTTGAAAACGATCTGAATTTGGCTGATTTTGAACTTGAAAGGAGCGATTTAACCCAAAATTTGTGACTGGCATTCGTTTTTGCGCATTCCGTTCTTTTTTTGCGCTTTCGCTTGACTTTACACGAAAAAACGATTAGACTAAAAAAGAACTGGGAATGCAGAATTCAAAACAAACGGAGGTGGGCCGCACTTGGACAGTACAGGCGCGCATAGACCGCGTGTTCCCGATCCATATTATGCAATAGCCGGAGGAGCCCGGCGCGGCCTTTCCTGTGTAATGAACCGGTAGCAGCTGTAGCAGCTGGCTTCCGGGCACGGGTTTTGCCGTGCCTGCCCTTTCGCGCTGTGCGCAAAGAGGGTGTTACCATTGGAAACCAACTACAATTTCGAGGCCTTATACCATCTGCTGCAAACAAACCAGCTCTCCGCCCTGCGTGAGGAGCTGGCGGAGATGAACGTGGTTGATATCGCGGAGTTTTTGCAGGAGCTTTCAAATGAGGGCATGACGATCGCTTTCCGGATTCTTCCAAAGGATATCTCTGCGGATGTATTCTCCTACCTTGACCCCGACCGTCAGTCCCACATCGTGGGGACGATTACGGATAACGAGCTGTCCAGCCTGCTGGACGACCTGTTCCTTGACGACACGGTCGATTTCCTGGAGGAGGTTCCCGCAAACGTCGTTACCCGCGTGCTTGCGAATTCCGACCCGGAAACGCGCAAGCTGATTAACCGCTTTTTGCAGTATCCCGACAATTCGGCCGGCAGCATTATGACCATTGAGATGGTGCAGCTGCATGATCGCCTGACGGCCGCGGAGGCGATTGACCGGATCCGCTCCAGCGGCATCGACGATGAAACCGTATATACGGCCTACTGCATTGATAATGCCAGGCATCTGGTCGGCACGCTGCCGCTGCACAGGCTTTTGTTTGCAAAAGCGGATGCGCTGGTGCGCGATTTGATGGATGATGACCAGCAGCTCATCTTTGTATCCACGCTCGAGGATGAGGAGGATGTGGCGGATCTTGCCCGGAAATACGACCTTTTGAGTGTTCCGGTCGTCGATAACGAAAAGCGGCTGGTAGGCGTGATTACGATTGACGACATCGTAGACGTGATCGAGGAAAAAAACACAGAGGATTTTGAAAAGATGGCCCTTATGCACCCCTCCGGGACGGGGAACGAATACCTGAAAACCGGCGTTTTTCGCCTGGCTGGGAATCGTATCGTCTGGCTGCTGGTGTTGATGATTTCTGGCACGTTTACCGGGAAGATCATTGAGAACTATCAAAGCATGCTTTCCGTCGTAGTAGGCCTGACCGCCGCGATCCCCATGCTGATGGACACGGGCGGGAATTCCGGCAACCAGACCTCTACACTGATTATCCGCGGCCTTGCCTTGGGCGAAATTACCATTAAGGATTATTTTACCGTCCTGTTCAAGGAGCTGCGTGTGGCGCTCATCTGCGGGGTGATTCTTGCGGTGGTCAATTTCCTGCGGCTGTTGATCTTTGGCGGGGCAACCCTGCCGGTCTACCTTGTCATCTGCGCGGCGCTGTTCTGCGCGGTGGTCGCGGCAAAATGCATCGGCTGTACGCTGCCTATCCTTGCAAAGCTCATCCATTTGGATCCGGCGCTGATGGCTGGGCCGATGATTACGACAATTGTGGATGCGCTGACACTTGCGATTTATTTTGCGCTTGCGCATGCGTTTCTGTTGTAAAGTATCCCTATGCAGGCAAGTGAAACGCCCTGTGCCCTTCCGTCGAAAATGGAGGAGCGCGGGGCGCTTTTGCTTAAAAAATCGTCTGTCGGTTATTCTCTGCATTCCAGCAGCTTCGCTGCATCCACTTCAAGTGCGTCGGAAATTTAAAACAGTTTATCCAAGGAAAAGCCCGCGCCGCGCCGTTTTGCGCATTGCGGGCGATTTATTTAGTTTTTGCTTCCTGCAAGGCGGTCCGTTAGGGATAGATCAATCCGTTTGGAGATAATCGAAGTTTTCATCACAGTGTTTTCCGCGTCGTCAAGGTAGGTTTTGTTCGGATCAAACTTCCCGTAGGAGCTGGTTACGATTGTGCCGTCGTCGAGCACAACATTGCCGCAATAGCCGGTATCGGCGTTGGCTGTGATCTGCGGCTGCGTTTGGCCTTCCAGATAGGTGTGGGCGAGCTTAATGCGGTATTGGCCCTCATCGCCGTTTTTTAGATCCTCATAGGTGCCCACCCAAGCAATCCAGCCCTCGCTGTAGTAGCCGCGCTCTGCATTATCGGAATAGAGGCTGTTTTTGATGGGATCGCGTTCAATGGAGCGGAAGGTGATGAAGAGGCGGCCATCCTTTGTCCATTCAGCTTTATGCCGTTCACCGTTGAGCGCGGCGGGCGCCTCGCGGGGGATCGACCAGGTTTTCCCCTCATCCTGAGAGAAGGAGATCAGCGAATTGCACTTTTTCGTGTTGCTGCGGGTAATCAGGCACAGTTCGTCACCCTGTCCGCCTTCGGAACGGATCACTTCCACCTCGCACATGTTGGTGGCATATTGGCGCACCCAGTGCTGCACAAAGTAGGGCTCCGGCATCGACCAGTGCATATTGCCTTCTGCATCAAAGGTTAGGATGGTTTTGAAATTGGTGAACTTCGCATCGTGGAAAATGCCCATCCATTTGTCAACGAAACGTCCGTTTTCCTTGAGCTGTGTCAGGGAGCTCATTGCAACGATCGGGATTACCTTCGGAAACTGCCCTTCCCCATAGAAGGTCTGGAATTCCGTCCAGGTCTGCCCCTCATCGGAGGAGAGCGAGCAGTTGAAGCCGCCGGTAGAGCCCTCGCCCCAATCGGGGTTGGCGGAGATCATGATGAGCTTATCCTGCGTTTTTCCGTCTGTGAATTGTAGCCGGTAAACCGTGGGCGTTTCTTGGGAGCCTTCCCAGCTCGCAGGCGTGTTGGCGATGGAGGAGGAATAAGTGCGCCCGCCGTCAGTGCTCACTTTATTGAGCACCGCGCCTTTGCCGTGCCCGGCGGGGTACATCGTTAGGATATTGCCATTTTTCAGCAGCACGGAATCCGGGTGAGCCATATAATTCCGGCTGTCATCGATAACGGCTTGCTCGTAAAGCGCTGCGAATTCCGACGAAATGCCCGCCGGAGGCGCACTCAGGTCGATTTGTGGGATTGTGTAATCTGATCCTGTGGTATAGCTTCCGATCAGCGCCGGAATAAAGCAAAACAGAGCAGCCATAAACTGTGCCACGATACGGAAAATAGTTGCAATCATTTTTTCGTCCCCCTTTCTTCCGCATTATTTTGTCGCCAGGCGGTCTGTCACAGCTAAGTCGATCCGCCGGGAGGCGATGTAGGTGCGCAAAGCGTCTTTCCCATCCTGGGCTTGATAGGTATCTCCGAAGCGGCCGTAAGTGCAGGTAAAAATTGTGCCGTCTTCGAGCACCACGTTTCCGCAGTAGCCTGTGTCGCCGTTGGCGACGAGGTCGGGAGCTGTTTGACCATCTAAATAGGTGTGCGCGATTTTAATGCGGTATTGGCCCTCACGGCCCTGTTTCAAATCGTCATATGCTCCAACCCAGGCGATCCAGCCTTCGCTGTACCAACCGCGTTTTTCATGGCCCTTTTCCCGATGGAGGTGGTTCTTCTCCGGGCTGCGCTCAATGGAGCGGAAGGTGATGAAAAGCCTTCCATCCTTCGTCCATTCCGCCTTGTGCCGCTCGCCATTGAGGGCTGCAGGCAGTTCACACGGAGCCGACCAGGTTTTCCCCTCGTCTTGAGAGAAGGAGATAAGGGAATTCACCTTCTTCGTCTGGCTGCGGGTGATCAGGCAGAGCTCGTCGCCCTGACCGCCGCCTGACCGGAGCATCTCCACCTCGCACATTTTCGAGCCCTTTTCGATCGCCCGATAGGCTGCAAAATAGGGCTCAGGAGCGCTCCAATGCATGCGGCCTCCATTGTCAAAGGTGAGAATGGTTTTGTAATTTACAAAGTGCTTATCATGGAAAATGCCCATCCATTGATCCACGAACCGGCCCTTTTCCTTGAGCCTTGTCAATGCGCTCATTGCGACAATGGGTACCACGGGATGAGCGCTGCTTTTCTCATAAAAGGTTTCAAATTCGCTCCAGGTTTTGCCCTCGTCCGAGGAGAGGGAGCAGTTAAAGCCCCCCGGCCCCTTATCTCCGGGCCAGTCGGAATTGGCGGAGATCAAGATCAGCTGATCCGGCTGTTGCGCGTCCGCAAACTCCAGGCGGTAGACTGTGGGCGTTTCCCGCGAGCGCTCCCAGCTTGTTGGCGTGTTTTCAAGGGCGCGCCAAGTCCGCCCGCCATCCGCGCTCACCCGGCCCAGCACTGCGCCGCGGCCATGGCCCGCCGGGAAAAAGGTGAGAATTTCCCCTGTTTTGCACAGGATGGAATCCGGATGGCCGAGGTAGGGTCGGCTTCCATCCACCGTGATGAGCGGCTGGATGTCCTCCGGCTCAGCGCTCAGGTCAACCTGCGGGATGGTGTAATCACGGCCTATGCCGCGCACAATGGGGAAGCCGAAAAGGCTTCGTACACTTACCGGTTGCTGTTTCATCATAAAGATCCTTTCCGGGTAATTCATTAAGCCTGCGCGGCATGCGCCGCATCCAATGCAAAGAGATGGATGCATTTGGAGGGGCAAACCTCCGCGCATTTGCCGCAGGCCACGCATTTTTCGCCATCAATCACGGCCAGATTGTTTTTGACGGTGACCGCTCCGTATTCGCACGCCTTTACACACCGCATGCAGCCGATGCAGGCCGCTTTGCAGGCTTTGCGGGCAGGGCCGCCCTTATCCATATTGTGGCACATCACGGCGGCCTTCCTCTCGTGCAGAGGCATGAGCGTGATCAGGTGCTTGGGGCAGGTGTTTACGCACAGCTTGCAGGCGCGGCACAGGAGCGGGTCGACCTGTGCGACGCCTTCACAGATTTGAATTGCGCCGTAGGGGCAAGCCTCGGCGCAGTCCCCATAGCCCAGGCAGCCGTAGCTGCATGTGGAGGAGCCGCCGAAAAGCTGCGTGGCCATCTTGCAGCTCTGCACGCCGACATATTCAAATTTTTTGCCTGTGTTTGTGTTGTTGCCGCGGCACAGCACTGTTGCGGCCAAAGGGATCACATTCCCCGCGGAAAGGCCGAGGATTGACGCGATCTCCTTTGCTGCCGCATTGCCGCCAGGCGCGCAGAGGGCGGTGTCCGTCGCCGTCCCCTCAGAGAGCGCCTTTGCATAGCCAGCGCAGCCGGAAAAGCCGCATGCGCCGCAGTTCGCGCCGGGCAATACAGCCTCCAGCGCTTCCGCTTTTTCATCTACGGGCACCGCCATCACGATGGATGCAACTGCGAGGCCAAGGCCCGCCAAGAGGCCGATAGCGGAAACGATCAGAACAGAGAGTAATATCGGATTCATTCGGTTACCATCCTTTCCGCCGTCAATGGAACATGCCTTCCACAATGCCCGTAAAACCCAGGAAGGAAACGGACACGAGGGAGGCCGCAATCAGGGTGATCGGAAGCCCCTGTAGGAACTTGGGGACTTCGCAGGATTCCAGCCGTTCGCGCACGCCCGCGAAGAGCACCATGGCAAGCATGAAGCCGAGGCCCGCGCCAAGGGAATTCACAATCGATTGCCAGAAGCCGTAGCTCTTATCGATATTGAGCAGCACCACGCCCAGCACGGCGCAATTGGTCGTAATCAGCGGCAGATAAATGCCCAGGGAGTTATAAAGCGCAGGCAAAAACTTTTTCAATGTGATTTCCACAAGCTGCACGAGCGCCGCGATGACGAGGATGAAAACGAGTGTTTGTAGGTATTCCAGCCCGTTTTTTACCAGCAGGAACTGATTGATCGGGTAGGTCACGGCAGTGGAAAGCACCATCACGAAGATGACCGCTGCGCTCATGCCCACGGCTGTATTGAGCTTTTTGGATACGCCGAGGAAGGGGCAGATGCCGAGAAATTTTGAGAGGACGAAGTTCTCCGTTAAAATTCCGGTGAGCAGAATGGCTAAGAACAGTTTCATTTCACCTCAGCCTCCTTTGATTCCGCCTTTTCGCAGTTAACGCGCGAGCAGGCGTCCGCCATCGGGCAGGAGCCGCAGTTGAGCGTTGCCTTTGGCTTCCCTTTGCGCTCGGCAAGCCGGTTTGCGCAGGCGATGAGCATGCCGAATACGAAAAAGCCGCCGGGGGGCAGGATGAAGATAATCATCGGCGCTATGCTGCCAGGGATGATCTGGTAGCCCAGCAGCGTGCCTGCGCCGAACAGCTCGCGGATTGCACCCATTGCGAGCAGGGCGGCCATGAAGCCGATGCCCATGCCCAACCCGTCGAGCGCAGAGGCGAGAACGGGGCTTTTGCCCGCAAAGGCCTCCGCCCGGCCCAGGATGATGCAGTTGACGACGATCAGTGGGAGATACACGCCCAATTGCTCGTCGATCTGCGGCAGGAATGCCTTCACAAGCATCTGAACGATCGTGACAAACGAGGCGATCACAACAATATAGCAGGGGATGCGCACCTTCGATGGAATTACTCTGCGCAGCGCGGAGATCACGATATTGGAGCACACCAGCACGATCATCGCCGCGGCGCCCATGCCCAGGGCGCTTTCAACAGAGGTGGTCACCGCCAGCGTCGGGCAGGTGCCGAGCACCAGCCGCAGCACCGGATTTTCTTTGATCAGGCCTTTGGTAAATTCTTTGCCGAGGCCTTTTTTCTCAGCCATTTGCCGCACCTCCCGTCACTTGCGTATAGAGTTTGAGCGCGATGTTGACCGCGTCCGTCACCGCTTTGGAGGTGATGGTGGCCCCGGTCAGCGCCTGAATCTCATCGTCGCCCGGATTGCTTTTGGCAACTCCGATCTTGCCGCTTTTCCCTTTGAATTGATCGCGGAAGGCGTCGTTTTTCGCATTCATGCCGAGGCCCGCCGTTTCATTGAGCGTGAGCGTCTGGATGCCGGCAACGCGCCCTTCCAGGTCGATGCCGGTCATGATCTCCACCGCGCCGCCGTAGCCCTTGCTCTGCGTGGTGAAAACGTAGCCCACCGGCGTATCTCCGTCGAAGCCTTCGTAATAGGTGTATTGCGCACCGTCCATCGTTACGGCTTTCGGATCGCTAAAGCGTTTGGCCGCGCTGAGCACTGTCTGGCGGGTTTCAGCGGCCGTTTTAGCCGCAAGGTCTTCGATCATCGGGGCCGTCACGCTGTTGGTCACAGCGAGCAGCACCGTGGAGATTATGCAGATGAGGAAGAGGGATACGGTGGGGATCAAAATGGCCTTCCACAGCTTCTGTTTCTGATTCACGCGCCCGCCTCCTTTTTCTTCCCTGTCTTTTCCTTCGGTTCTTTCACGCTGCCGAAGGGCTTGGGGGTGGTCAGCCGCTCAATGTGCGGCACAAGGATATTCATGATGATGATCGAGAAGGATACGCCCTCCGGCAGGCTGCCGAAGAGCCGGATCAGCGCGGTCAGGATGCCGCAGCCCACGCCGTAGATCAGCTTGCCCTTGAAGTTGATCGGGGAGGTGGTGTAATCCGTGGCCATGAAGATCGCGCCGAGCAGCAGGCCGCCGCCAAGGATCTCATAGGCGACGAAGGAGAGGCTCCCTTTCCCGGCAATCAGCATGATGACGGCCACCGTGCCGATGTAAGTCAATGGAATTGCGGGCGTGATCACGCGCCGAATGAGCAGGTAGGCAAACCCGAGCAGGAGCGCCAGCGCGCACACCTCGCCAAGCGAGCCCTGCCGCTGGCCGATGAGCATCTGCCAGAGCGAGGGGAGGGCTGTGTTGGAGGAGATCGCGGCGGTGGACACATCCCCCGCCGTAAACATGGAGGAAATGGAAGCGAGCGGAGAAGCTGTGGTGACAACCTGCACGCCACGCCATGCAAAGGGCTGAACCCACGTGGACATCATCGTGGGGAAGGAGGCCATCAGCACGATGCGGCCAACCAGGGCCGGATTGACAAAATTTTGCCCAATGCCGCCAAAAAATTGCTTGACCACGACGATCGCCACAACGCTGCCGATCGCCGCAACCCACAGCGGGATGGTGGCTGGCAGGTTGAAGGCGAGGAGGATGCCCGTTACAATGGCGCTCAGGTCGCCAAGCGTGCCCTGCCGCTTCATGATTTTGCGGCTTAAAAATTCGCTGACCATGCAGGTAAGCACCGTGGTGGCGGTTACAAGCAGCGTGCGCGGCCCGAAGAGCCATACGCTCGCTGCAAGGGCGGGGATCAGTGAGATGATCACATCCAGCATAATGCCGGTGGTAGTCTCCGGCGAGCGCACATGGGGCGATGCGCTGACGGTTAGCTTTTCTTTCAAACTCATTTCTTCTGGTCACCTGCTTCCCTGACGACTGATTTGGCAAGCCTCATATACTGCACGAGCGGCCGCCCGGAGGGGCAGGCATATGCGCAGCTGCCGCACTCCATGCAAACGTTGACGCCGATGCGGGTGAGGCTTTCCGCATCCTTCACGCGGGCATAGCGCTCGATGAGGGTCGGCATCAGGCTCATCGGGCACACCTGCACGCACCGCCCGCACCGGATGCAGGCGCGCTCTTTTTTGATGTGGTAGGAGTTCCTCGCAAAGGCGAGGATTGCGTTATTCTGTTTTAAAATCGGAAGGCTGTCGTCCGCCAGGGCGATGCCCATCATCGGCCCGCCCATGAGGAGCTTGTAAACATCCGTTTTATATCCGCCGCAGTAGTCGATCACGTCCGTGATCCGGGTGCCGATGGGCAGGCGGATATTCTTCGGCTCGCTGATGGCGGAGCCATCCACTGTGATCGAGCGGGAAACGAAGGGCTTACCGGATTTTAAGTACCGCGATACAAATGCCACGCTGCCCACATTCATCACGATGCAGCCAACATCCGCCGGGAGCTTCCCAGGCGGCACGCGGCGGCCGGTTGCGGATTGCACCATCATCTTCTCCGCGCCCTGCGGGTAAAGAGATTTTAGGGCCATGAGCTTCACGTGGTCGCCCACGTCGTTGCTGTTTTCCGCAATCCGGCTGAGTACCTCAAAGGCCGCTGGTTTGTTATCCTCCACGGCGATCACCACATTGTCGATGCCGAGGATCTCCTTGATGGTGAAAATGCCGGACATGATATCCCAGGAGTTGTCGATACATTCCCGATAATCGACTGTGATATAAGGCTCGCACTCTGCGGCGTTGATCACCAGCGTGTCGATGTGCTTATCCGGCATCACGCGCAGCTTTACATGCGTGGGGAAGCCCGCACCGCCCATTCCCACCAGGCCGGAGGCGCGCACAGCGCGCAAAAAATCCTCCCGGTTGTTCACTTTTGGCGGCTCAACCCCATCGAACAGGCGCATTTCCCCATCGGATTCGATCGTCACGCTCTGCACGCGCGCGCCGGAGGGCAATGTGCATTCGCCGATGGCAGATACCTTACCGGAAATGGAGGCATGGATCGGCGCACTGATGAACTTGTCGCTGTCCCCGATCATCTGCCCCACGGAGACTGAATCGCCCACCTTGACGACCGGCGTGCAGGGCGCGCCGATGTGCTGCTGCATGGGCAGGATGACGCGCTCCGGCGAGGGCATGCGCACCGGCTCCATATCGGCCGTGTTTTTATTGTGCGATACGCTCACGCCTCCGCGCGGCCTGCGCACTGCAGTGAGCACACCCTTCATTTTTTCTGGTTTCATCTGGTCAACCCCTTGTTTTCAAGCTATGATTTATTTAGAATGGGAGGGAAAAATCCGGTTGAGAGGAGGCGCTACCGCCCCATATACGGCCCCGGTTACAAGCCCTGTCAGCAAAGCGAACAGCAGCAAGAGCGGCGCATAGCCGAAAATGGCCTTTGTGCCCGTCAGCGCCCAGGCGGCCAGCAGCTGGCCAAGGTTGTGCATGATGGCGCACAGAATTCCCGTGCCCACCGCGCCGAATGGGTTGCGCTTTCCGCGCAGCAGGGGCAGCATAACGAGCATACTGAGCACACCGCCTGCCGCGCTCATGAAAAAGGCGGTTGCTCCGCGGGTCAGCCCCGCAAAGCCCGCCTTGAGCAGCGTGATTGGGAACGCGCCTCCGAAGCCGAGCTGAGCAGCCGCAGCCATCGTGGCGATATTGGAAAAGCCGGGCTTTGCCCCGGGCGGGAGGCCCGGAAGGCTCGGAATGAGATTTTCGAGAAAGGAGAGCGCCAGCGCGGCGGCGGCCAGCATGCCGAGCAACGCCGTTTTCCGCGTGCGCGGGCTGAGGTTTGGCCTGCCATTCATGTTCTGCTCCCGCCTTTCGTTTTGCTTAATAGGTTTGCACATCCACACCGCCCACTTGACGAATGCCCTCAATGGCGATCACGGTGCGCGCGGGCAGGCAGGCGGCGGTATCCCCCGGCCGGGAAAGCCAGCCGGATTTGACGCACAGCCCATCCGGGCATCCGGCGGAGAGGTAGCGGATGCGGCCCTTTTCCACCCGGATGGTGGCGGGCAGATCCTCCCCCAACGTGAGCGTATAGGGCTCCTCCACCTCGCTGAGGGCAATGCGCCGAATCTCCGCTCCGCCGCTATAGAGCACGGCTTGTACGTTTTGCGGCTCTGAACGGGACGATTGCTTGGGCATTTGTTTGGGCAGGAAAAAGAACATACACACGGCGGCAATCACCGCAATCAGCAGCAGATCGGCCCGCCGGAAGAAGGCTTGCTTTTTCATAATTTATGTATCCTGTATCAGGTGATATGCATCGTTCGTCAACTGAAAGGTTTGTTTCAGGCCGGGGGTGATCCGCACCTGCTTTTCCTGGGTGACAAAAATCGCCTCCGCGCCGAAGGCGTCCAGCAGGGGGAGGCTCTTTTCGTAGCCGAGGATGAAACACGCGGTGGAGAGCGCGTCGCTCAAAAGGCCGGAGGGGGCGGTCACGGTCACGCTGATGAGCCCCGCGTCCGCCGGATAGCCGGTTTTCGGGTTGAGAATATGGTGATAGGTTTTTCCATCCACCGTCAGGGTGCGTTCATAATCGCCGCTGGTGGAAACAAAGCCTTCTGCCAGCGTAAATGTACCGAGCTGATCCGCTGCTTCGCCGCGCGGGTCGCGCACGCCAACCTTCCAATCCCCTCCGCCGGGGCGGCTGCCCCAGAGCAGGATACTGCCGCCGACGGAAATCACCGCGCCGCTCAGGCGCGTGACGTCTAACAATCGCTTGGCCTCGTCGCAGGCGATCCCTTTGCCGATCGCGCCCAAGTCAAGCGATTGCCCGCTTGCAAGTTTTGCCTGCCCGCCTTCTAAAGAAAACTGTTGCCAGCCGACCGTTTGCAGGGCGGCCGCAATTTCCTCCGGGGAGGGCACGCGGGCATGTTCACCGCCGATATCCCAGAGCTTTGTCAGCGTGCCCACGGTGCAGTCTAAAGCGCCGTCGCTTTTTTGGCTCACCTCAGCAGCCTTTCGCAGGTAGGCTGCTGTCTGCTCGCTGATGGGCGCGGGGGAGCCGGCAGAGGCGTTGATTTTGGCAATTTCTGAGGATTCCGCCCGCCAGGAAATCCGCTCCTTTTCCAGCGTATCGAATGCGGAAAAAAGTGCGGAGGACGTTTCTGCCTCGCCGGGGCCGTATAGCTGCGCGGTGACAACAGTGCCCATGGAGAGCCCGCTCTGCGTAAAGGCTGCCTCCTTTTGGCCTTTCCAAATATCCAGGCCGATCAGAAAGAGCAGAAGAGCCAGTGCGGCGACCACGAGAAGCACAGTCAGAATGGTCCTTTTTTTGTGGATATCCTGCAAAAAAAACGCTCCTTCCGCCTGCTTTTCCAATTCTATTTTACTGGATATCACAAGAATATTCAATCGTTTCCCCATTAAATAAAAAATTAACAAACAAACGCCATTTATATCGGTGCGGCGGAGAGTACCCCGGTGCTTTGCGGCAGGATGGATTTGTGGTATAATAGCTTCAAACAAAGTTTGAAGCATTGAAAAAATGCCTGTCGGTGTAAGCCGCCTCCTGCCGCAGAGCGGCAACGCCATTTTTGCATGTGGAAGCCTTCCGCATATATAGCTTCAAACAACGTTTGAAGCATTGGAAAATGCCTGTCGGCGTAAGCCGCCTCCTGCCGCAGAGCGGCAACGCCATTTTTGCATGTGGAAGCCTTC
>OFLZ01000135.1_pt1 | contig 64830 bp, 69 predicted proteins | sample 1541321 | NCBI WGS metagenome assembly OFLZ01 (sample SAMN04209223, study PRJEB22552) | human gut metagenome | biome: gut; material: feces | host: Homo sapiens | place: USA: Oklahoma | reverse complement strand
TCTGCGCATATTTACAAGGAGATCCATCACTTCATCTCGATGGAGAGTGATGCAGGAGGGCGCACGGCGTGCAAAGGTGCATAGGCACTCATAGGCATCTGCGATCGTATCGCAGGTGTGGGATAGCGGGTAGTCACCGTTGGTGATTGTTACTTTATATTGTTTCATGGGTGGCTCCTCCCCTAACCTATTCTTCGGATTCGCTCCGGGTTTTGCGCTATGTTCTCTGGCGGTGTCTGATCGCCATTTGCAAGCCGATCGAGTAGGTCGTCGAAGTTGAGCAATATCCTTCTACCGGCCCGACAATTTTTCACATCATTATTGTTTACCATCTTGCGAATCCGACTGATTGTAATTGCTGTGTCCGGATCCAATTCTTTAAGCATCTTGTGTGCTTCAGCGATTGTTCGCATGCGTGGTACGGTCATTGGTTTCACCTCGCTTTCTTTTTTGGGCCCGCTCGAGGCGGGTTAGGCGGATTTGTCTGTGTTGCTATCATCTGAAAAAAAGAGATATTCTACCGTGAGACTTGGGAAAAGTGTATTCTTAATCTTGAATGCTTCTGGAACAGAAAAGCTGGATTTGCCGTTCAGTTTATTTCTAACGGTTTTTTCAGTGCAACCTAATAACGTGACGAAGTCCGTAACCGATATTCCATATCTCTTCATTTCCGCTTTGAGATTTCCATTAATCATTGAGGTTCACCCACTTTCTATCCGTATTCGGTAATCTCTATCGTTATAATATATCCTTATACGGTAAAAGTCAATACCGAATTGAAATATTTTTATATTATTCGGTAATTTTATTCTTTACATCTTAATGGGATTGGCTTATAATAACAACGTAGTAAGGAGGCGATAAATTGGATTGGCTTTCTAAGTTGAATCAAATGAAAAAAGAATCAGGTAAAACCACCGAAGAAATATCCGTCATATCGGGGATCCCCAAAGGAACATTAAATAAGCTGTTTGCGGGACAAACAAAAGATCCTCAACTCGGAACGGTACGCGCGGTTGTTCATTGCTTAGGCCATACGTTGGATGATTTAGATGATTCATGCTCGGTAGAAATAAAAACATCCCCCGAACCGGTCGTCACCGATTCGAGGGAGATGCAAGAGGAAGAAGTATATCAAATTTTAAAAAAGACTTTTTCAGAGCTTAACATCGACGTTGGCAGTTTGACCGAGCGGCAAAAGGCCGTCCTCGAAGTTCTTGCCGACATGATCGCACGAAATTTCTAGGATATGTACGTATGCTGCCGTGGCCTGTCGGACATTTTGTGAATCACATAATTTAGCGGCAAGCTTGTGTAAAAATTCATCTTCTTTTGTCCCGCGCGTTATATGCACTGTCAATTCCCCTTCCTTATGTCTGCCTTCTTGCGGAGGCCACCGTCATCCACCATCCGCAAAATCTCCAACGGTTATCCCAAGTGCCTGCGCGATCCGCAGCAGTGTTGTATAGTGTGGGTCTGATTGCCCGCTCTCAATGCGCACGATCTGGCTTTTGTTGATTCCGGCCAACTCGGCCAAGTCGCGAATTGATAGGCCTTCGCTTTCACGAATCTTTTTTATCCGATCACCCAACGCTAGAAGTCTGCTATCCATCCATTATCGCCTCCGGCCTTATCATGCGCCGGAGTAAAGGGATTATTTGCGTTTCGTGGTGATTGATCACAATTATATTATACTATGCATTTTGAGAGCCCTGTACGCACGTGTGCGTACACAAAACGCTGAAATTTAGTATATAATTTTGTAAAATATAACAAAATCGATTTATTGGTTGTAAATAGCTGTAATAATGGGGAATTCACAGACATTTACAAAGGAGGCTTAATCGACATGGCCAGTATCACCCAACGCGGTAAATCCTATCTCATTCGGGTATCTGACGGCTTTGATCTGGGGGGGAAATCGAAAATCCTATTCCATGACCTGGACGCCGGAACCGAAGATGACACCCCGGCAGATTGAAAAGGAACTCGCCCGTGTTGCGATTGAATTTGAATACAGCGTTAAGCGTGGCAAAATCATACGCGACGCAAAAATGCGTTTTGCCGATTGGTGCCCGATCTACTTACAGAACGTATCTGGGCGGCTGGCTCCGAGCACGTATCAATCCTATGAAAAAGTGATTGAAAATTATCTAAATCCAGCCTTTGGCGCAATGAAGCTAAAGGATATCCATCCACAGCATGTGCAAAGCTTTGTGCGCAATCTTCAGGAGCCCACGGCTGGCATTCAGCATGCGTTATCACCAAGCACAATTAAACGGGTCTACAGTGTCCTGCAAGCCATTTTACATAGTGCATGTAAGTTAGGATATATCCCGGAGAACCCCGCCACCAGAGACCGAATAGAACTGCCCAGCATAGACGACCCAGAAGTTGATATCTTCACAAAGGAAGAAATTGAACGGATTCTTGATCTCTTGCAGAATGAGCCCCTGATGTATCAAGCCTTGATTAATCTGGCGATTATCACAGGATGCCGGCGTGGTGAGCTCGTTGCCCTGAAGTGGGAGGACGTTGATTTTAAAAGCCTCGTTGTTTCCATCAACAAAAGCAATTACATTTCGAAAGCGAACGGAATTCAAACAAAAAGTCCAAAAACGTCTGGCAGTATTCGGCTGGTTGCGATTCCCCCATTCTGCGCAGAACTGCTCAAGCGGTATCGCCGGGAGCAGAAAGCGGAGCGAATCCGGCTGGGCGACCAATGGATTGATGAGGATTGGATCTTCACACAGTGGAACGGCGCTCCCATGTATCCTACAACGCCCACGGCCTGGTTCAGCGAATTTTTGAAACGCCACGAGCTCCCGCATCGGAAATTCCATGCGCTGCGTCACACGTCGGCGACGCTCTTGCTTGTCAACGGCGCAGATATTAAAACGGTCGGCTCCCGGCTCGGGCATCGGAAATTATCAACTACAAAACGCTATGTGCACAAGGTTGAATCCGCGGATGTGGCCGCCGCAAATGCTTTTGAAACCATGTTCGCAGGCAAGGAAGCAGACGGACAAAAAAAGAAGGCCTGAAACCAAGTGTGTACAAAGTGTGCACAAATCGGGTTTCAGGCCTCGAAATAGAAAAAATAAAAAAAGCTTGTAACCAACGTAGTTACAAGCTTTTTGTTTGGTGGAGCATAGCGGGATCGAACCGCTGACCTCTACACTGCCAGTGTAGCGCTCTCCCAGCTGAGCTAATGCCCCATATCACACACGGCTTTTCCATCACGAGCCGACGCGTTAAATAATAGCATAGTCGCGGATGAAAATCAAGTATTTTTTTCATTTTTTCTGCTCCACATTTGTTTTTTCGCGCTTGATATAGTGTACGCCACACACTATCATTGTAAGAAACAGCATGTAAGAAGGAGGGCTCCCTTTTCTGGAAACAGATGATCTTTTAACCGGGCTCGTTTTGGAAATGCGGCGCGGCGTGATCGTGATGTGCGTTCTGCATGAGCTGCAAACGCCCATGTATGGCTACCACCTTGTTCAACAGCTTACCGAGCAGGGCATTCCAGTGGAAGCAAACACACTCTATCCCCTTCTGCGCAGGCTGGAGGGGCAGGGCCTTTTAACAAGCAAATGGGAAACAGATGGGCCGAAGCCGCGCAAATATTATGCTGCCACACAGGCGGGCAACACCGTGTGCGCATCGCTGAAACGGCACTGGAATGCCATTTTAGCGGGCGTTAGTGAACTTTGGGAGGATACATCCGATGGAGCATGAACTGATTGAGCGCTATCTCTATGCCGTAACAAAACAGCTGCCCGCGAAATCGCGACAGGATATTGAACGCGAATTGCGCGGGCTGATTGGCGACCTTCTGGAAGAACGCTGCGGCGATATTGCGCCTGCCGCCCGTGCCCCAGAAAAACGAGCGGATTTCCAAAGGAGAGTGCATTGTGGGCATCGTATTTTCCATTGTGTTCGCCATCCTGTTCCTCACCGTTCCACAAATTTTTTCTGGTGTTTTTGAAAGCGGCAGGGTGATTCTTCCTGTTTTTCAGATTGACAGGGCGCGAGAGCTCTTCTTCTTCCTCATCGGCCTGATGGCGCTGAGTGTCGCCGAAGAGAGCTTTAAGCGCTATGAGGGCCGGTATTCCAAGCGGTTGGCGGCAGTCACCTGCGTGCTCAATGGTTTTTCGGCCATTTTGGGCGTTTTCTTCCTGACGGATGCGCGGCTGTGGAACCCGGCCATCCTCCCCTATCTCAACAATTTGGTAGGGCACGACGCTTTCCTGGAGGCACTGTTTGCACGGATTCCAATAATTCTTCTAATATTGTTCCTATTTAGCCTATTTCTCGATGCGGCAACCGCGGTTTTCAAAGCGTTCCGCTATACTGCAAAAAGGGGTTGATTCCGGCTCAGCGAGACCAACCCGCTAACGATATTTAAACTACAAAAAAGGGCGGCTGCAAAATGTTTTGCAGCCGCCCTATTTACGCCTTCTTTGCTTTATACACGGGTTTTCAGCACGGTAACCTGCCCTTCTACCCTGCATGCACCGCTGCCGGCAGGCAAAAACACACTCTCCCCCTTGCGAAGCGGCATGCTCTGCCCGCAGGAGGTAAGCACGCCCTCCCCCTCCAGCGCAATCAGGGAGACGAAAGAGGAAGCGTCCACCGTCAATACGGCATGCGTAGACGCCTCGATCACTGACGAGGTAAACAGATCACAGGATACCAAAAGCGTTTTGGTATACCCATCGAACTGCTCCGGCTCCCCCTGCGGCTTTGAGCCATGGGCAGGAGGCGCGCAGTGCGTTACCTCCACCGCCTGATCCACATGCAGCTCGCGCGGTTTGCCATCTTTGCCGACACGCCCGTAGTCATAAACGCGATAGGTGGTATTGGAATTCTGCTGCACCTCGGCCAGAAGAATCCCCTTGCCGATTGCGTGCAGAGTGCCCGCCTCGATAAAAAACAGATCGCCTTTTTTTACTGGAACACGGTTGACAACCTCCATCAGCGTCCCCTCTGCAATCCTGCGGCGGAACTCCTCCCGATCGATTTCCCGGCGAAAGCCATAGATCAGCTCAGCGCCTTCCTCCGCATCGAGGATATACCACGCCTCCGTCTTGCCAAATTCCTTCTCGACGCGGCGCGCATAGGCGTCGTCCGGATGCACCTGAACAGACAGGTTATCCTTTGCATCGATGAGTTTGATCAGGATCGGGAAATAGTCAAACTTTTGCGCATGTGTTCCAAGGCAGGAAGGTCCCATCTGCGCAACGGCCTGCGTCAGCGTCAGCCCTTGATACGGCCCGTTTTCAACCAAATCCTCGCCCTGCGGATGGCAGGAGAGCATCCATGCCTCCGCCAGCTTATCCAGCGGCGCGTCCACGCCATATTCTTCACGCAGCCGCGTGCCGCCCCATAGATAATCCTTCACAGCGGGCTTTAACTTCATGGGCTCCATCTGTAGGCCTTCCTTCTATTGCAACGTTTTCTGTTTTCATCCTATCAAATCCAGGCAAAAATAGCAAGCTCCATTCGCGCCATTTTTTCATCTTTCTTGCGGCGCGGATCATGCCGTTTGGAAGATTCTGGCATATCAAAACAAATCCACCGCAAAAAAGAAAGCAGAGCCACTCTTTTCTCAAAAAGAATGGCTCCAATTGCTCCGCCCGTCAGCCTTCATGCGAGGCTTATAACGCGCTCTGTAGGGCAAGCGCCCTCTTATAAAGCGGGTCAAATTCGCACCCGCAGCTTCCGCACTCCCGATCCGCCTGCTCAATGGCAGCGATGAGGGATGCTTTATCACCGCCTCCGTTGAGCCACTCTTGGGCCGGCACGGCAATGAGATCCCAACCAGAGGCCGCAAATTTTTCCATGATCGCTTTGAGTTCATCTTGCGTATGTTCCATTGTGTTTGCTCCTTTCAAATTGTAATTTCGAATAGGAATGTAATTTTATGCTATCACATCCATGGCAGGAAAGCAATGTTTTTTTCCTCCCCACTTCTGTTTTGGAGCACCTCTAGCGATCCCATACGGTGCTGCAACATCATTTGAGCGTCAGTGAAAATAAATTGGATTGGATACAGCCAGTGGATAATCCCCAAATCCGGGCAGCTGAACAGAGGCAATCAGATAAGCAAACGGCGTGTCTGTAACCGTGGCCTCGCCCTGGAGCCGCCCTTTTTGTGGCCTGACACGCGCTAGCTCCCCCTGCGTGCCGATGAGCCGCAGCGCCGTGCCCTTGGGTGCATGGTCCGCCGCAAACCGCACGGCATGGGATTCCTCTGCGGCAACGGTATCGCCAAAGCTCTTTTCTCCACAGGAAAGGCTGAGGCGCACGCCGTTCCGGCTATTCATGATGTAGCTATGCCCATGCAGCGCCGCATCCACGATGTCGGCGGCGCTGCGCGAAGCGCTGTAAACCGCTGTTACCGGGTTCGCCATGCGCACCGGGCGGCGATCGTGATGAAAATCACTGCCGCCTACCGCCGCAATTTTACGGCCGCTTTGCAGCATCTTCGTCCACCAGGCGATCCCGCGGAGATTAACGGGGCGCATTGGGCCGTTCCACACCTCAATCATATCGAAGCACGCCTCATCCTCCCAGAGATACGGGCAGAAATTGCACTTCGGGTGGTTCACCGAAATTACCGCGCCATCCTCTCTCGCCTCCCGCACGATCCGCCGCATCTCCTCCGGGCTGTTTGCCACAAAGGAATTGCGAAACGGCCGCCCGATCCCAAAGAAATTCATATGGCCCTTGTAATGCGTCCACTCCACACCAGGGACGAGGGTGATCCCCGGAAAATGCGGCAATCGCAGGTTCTCCGCATAATTGTTGTGATTGGTCACGGCGATAAAATCGAGGCCCTTTTGTTTGGCCATTTTGGCGAGCGTTGTAATATCGTGCTGCCCGTCGGAGGCATCCGAATGCATATGGAAATCACCGAAGAGCCACTGCGCCTGCCGGCGGTGGAACTGGATCTCATAACGCACCTTCACGCCTCTGTCCTCCACATGGTAAGCCCCGATCAAAATCCGCCATTTGCCCATTTTGCCCGGCCGGGTTGCTTCCATCAGATAGCCGGGCGTTGCATCGTAAGCGCCGACCGTTATGCTCGCCCGCGCACTGCCGGACCAGCCGAGGAAGCGGCCGTCCCCATCCTCCAGCCCAAGGTCTATGATATTGTGCAGAGCACTTTTATGGGGATATTGATAAGAGACGGTAACGCCCTCCACCCCCTCCGGCACATCAAATGGAAGCGATAGGTATTTGCCCTCGTCTTCCTTGCGAATGCGATGCTCTATCACTATATGATCCAAAGCGTTATCCCCCGATATCATCAAAAAATTTCTGAAGATGCCTGTCCCAAAAATCCCAATCGTGCGCGCCGTCCTCAAAGGCGACCGCCGCGTCGAGCCCAACCTCCCGCGCGCGCCCAGCAAAGCTACGGTTGCCGAAGATCATTGGATCCTGCTCTCCGCAGGCCAGATAGGCGCGGCTGCCCGCGTGCTTCGCCGCGTTGAGCAGGTTGATCGGGTTGAGCGGCGTCGTGTTGATTTCCGCTGCCTTTTCCACTAGGAAGGGAAAATCTTCGCGCATTTCATCGTTAAGCGCTAAAAGCATGGGGCGGAGATCGAGCACGCCGGAGAAGCTCCCCCAAGCCGCATAGCGCTCCGGAAAGGTCAGCGCAATGCGAGCAGCGCCCATGCCGCCCATTGAATACCCAGCAATAAAATTTTGCTCCCGCCTGCGGGACAGCCCCATGAGCAGGTGCAGATATTCCGGCAGCTCCTCCGCGATGTAGGTAAACCAATTTTGGCCGTTAATCCCGTCGCAGTACATACTGCGCCCGCCCGTAGGCATAACCAGCACGAGATCGTGCGCACGCGCATACCGCTCCGCGCCTGATAACCGCAGGAAGGCGGTAGCGTCCTCCGAAAGCCCGTGCAGCAGGTAGACGGTCCGGCGAGCGGAAAGCGGAATGCCTTTTATGCGCACGGAATCCGGCACAACCAAAGTGACAAGTGTGCACATTTTCAGCGCTTTGGAATGAAAATCAAGCGTGATCACTGCCATTTTCCCCATCCTCCTTCCGCTCTTTTCCCTGCTCAAACTTTAAAAAGCGGGACATGACCACGCAAACCACCAGCACGGCCAGAGGGAACAGCACCGTTAGGAAACGGGCCGCCTGATCCGGCGCCGCGCCGGGATTTGCGCCGCTTTCAAAGCCATAAAACCGAAAGACCAGCAGATAGGCAAGGGAGGAAAAGAGCCCGCTTGACTTATTGAGGATGCCGAGCAGGCTGGAATACGTCCCCTCCCGCTGCACGCCGTGTTTTGCCGCATCCTCATCTAGAATTCGGGCGGCCACGATATCCATTGTCGTAGACACGCCGCCCATACCAAAGCCGACCGCCACAACGGCGATTGCGGATAAAATAAGGGTATTGGTAAAATACAGCGGGATCACGCTGATCGAGCTGACCAGGAGCGCCAGCCTCCAGGCCGGCATAAGCGTCATCTTTTTGACGATCTGCACCCAGACAGGAATAAAGACAATCGCCATAACAATCACTGTGCCGAGCAGGATCGTTGAGCTTGCACCGCCCTCGCCAAGATGGTATTTCACATAGAACGGCACGCCGGACTGCACCAGGCCAAGCGCTGCAAAAAAGGAGGCGTTGGTAATGCCGTAAATCCAGAATTTCGGGTTTTTGAGGATGTCGAAAAGGCTCCGGAACAGCCGCGGCTTCGGGCGCTCCATCGCCGCCGGATCCTCATGGCAACCCAGGCTCATAAACCAGATCACTGCAACCGCCAACGCACCGTAGAGGATTGCCGTTGCCGAAAACCCAATCGCATCCGTGACCATCGGCGTCAGCGCAATGGATACTACCATTGCAATCAATTGAAAAACCTGACGCATTGCATTGGTTTTCGCCCGCTCCGCCTCCGTGCGAAACAGCTCCGGGAACAGAGCGCCGTAATTTGCATTGATGAGGGAATCCAGCGTGCCGGTCAGGATATACATCAGCAGCATGTAGGAAAATGCCGACCCTGCCGCAAGGCTGGCGGGCGGATTGAAGAACAGGATGAAGCATAGCACAAGAAGCGGCGCGCCGAGCATCAGCCATAGCCTGCGGCGGCCCCATCGGGTGCGCGTACGGTCGGAGAGGAAGCCGTAAACGGGGTTGTCGATCGCGTCGACAAAGGTATAAAGAAACAAAACAAGAGAAAACTGCTGCGTTGTGATAAGCCCCAGCTTATCAATGTAGAAAAAAGCGGCATAGGTCTTGAACATGTTGATGGGAATCGACGTACCAAACATTCCCACGGCATAGCGAAGCGGGCTGGTCGCCTTACGCGCGCCGGCGGCGATCGTATTCTGCATGATTGTGACCATCCTTTCCTTAATAAACAGACTAAATTTTTTCGTTTATACTCCCTGCCTTCCACTTGCATTGTAGCATGTCTCTGCACATACGTCTGCGCACTCTTTTAAAGGAATAGGCGTTTTTTTTAATTTTCTCTACATGATATGTATGATGGGATTGCATAAACCATTTTCATCGGATAAAATGGAAAGCATAGAGGAGCATTTTATGCTGATATATCTTGCATAAAAATCAAAAAGTCAGAGGGAAAAATTATGCAAACCGTTGATTATCGCAATAACAAACGACTTCTACAAGAGGGGGTATCCTTCCATTGGTGGGATGCCCCACACACCTCTCTGCACAACCACAACCACTACGAATTTTTTATTATTACCTGCGGGCAGACCAACCACATCCTCAACGGAGCGCAGAAGCGCCTTTCCAAAAACGACCTGTTTTTGATCCGCCCGGAGGATTGCCACCAGTTTACACCCATCGCGGGGAGCCGCTGTATCCACATCAATCTGCCAGTCACAACGGCGAAGCTTTCCAGCCTGTGCGAAGCGCTCGGCATCAGCCTCGGTGCGCTGCTCGGCGGGGAAGAGCTGTGCATCGCTCTGAATGATGCGGAGCTCGCTTTTTTTCAATCTCGTGCACAGCAGCTGAACCTCATCGCCCGCTCCGCGGAGGAGCCCGATCGGCTCAGCGTGCTGGTCATCTGCGAGATGCTGGTGCATGCAATCTCCCTTTTATATAAAAAATGGCGGCCTTTTTCCGCCGACTGCCCAGAATGGATGCAGGCTCTCTTGCAAAAGATCCACTCGCCGGAATATATTTCTTGCAGCGCAGCCGATGTTTATCGTTTGGCAGGCTACTCGCCCCCTGTCGTCATCCAGTATTTTCGACAGTATACCGGCGACACAGTCACCGCTTACCTGACCAAGGCCAAGATGGATTTCGCATGCAGTCTGCTCTTAACGACGCAGATGACCACGATCGAGATTGCTTGCCAACTCGGCTACGGCAGCCTGAGCCATTTCAATAAGTGCTTTCGCAACCACACCGGCAAAAGCCCGCGGGAATACCGGCGCGCAGCATGTTTGCAGGGGCGGTGATTGTATTGGAATCATAGGAGAGAGAAAAGGAGTAGTTTCCGTTTTGGGAGGCTCAAGCCCAAAGTTTGCTTCGAAACGGTAAAAACGCGATTTTCCAGAAAGATCCGCTGCAAAATGCTTCGCATTTTGCAGCGGATCTTGTTTTACCACATCATTCGAGCGTTTTTATACCAGCACAGGCTGGAGCTGTTCGCCGTTCAATGCAGCCATAGCGGCATCATAAGTTTTTGTGAAATCCGCAACAATGGAATTCGGCTTTTTTACACAATCATCCTGGCGCATGGGAATCATATAGAGGTTCTTATAATTAAGCAGCTGGCCGATATTTTTTGCAGCCGCTCCCAGTGCGTCGTTGGTTGAAACGCCGATGAGCACGGGTCGGCTATTGCGCAGGTGCGCCTTTGCTGCCAACGTGACCGGCGTATCCGTGATGCCGTTTGCAAGCTTTCCAATGGTGTTGCCCGTGCAAGGCTCGATAATTAGGATATCCAGCAGCTTTTTGGGGCCGATGGGCTCCGCGTCAAACAGGGTGTGGATAATTTTTTCCCCGCACATCTCTTCAATTTCCGCGCGGAAGTCAGCCGCTTTTCCAAAGCGGGTATCTATGCTATAAGCCGCTTGTGACATGATGGGCACAATATGCATCCCCTTCTCCAGAAGCGCCCTCATCTGAGGGAGCACCTTGGAAAAGGTGCAAAAGGAGCCGCACATCGCAAAGCCGGCAGTAATCTCACTCATGTATAATTCTCCCTTTCATGAAGGTCAACAGATGCGGGCGCTTATGCGGTGTGTTTTGCGTCAATCCATATTCCCCGCGCAAACCTGCGGCTGTGGCGTGTTTTCTGCTCAGCCGTTGCCCTCTCTGATGACATTCCGTATCGTATCGCTGATGATTCTCCCCGCCGTTCTGGGCGCTACCTTCCCCGGCAGAGAGCTGGCTTTGATCACTTTAAGCCCGCGCGCTTGAGCTGCCTTCAGATCGATCCCTCCCGGCGCGGACGCGATTTCAACAAGCAGGCAATCCGCCTGCAGCTTCTCCAAAACCCGGCCGTCCAATACAAGGGCAGGCACGGTATTGACCACATAATCGAATCCGCCTGCACAGGTGGGCAATTCTTCATAAAACACGCCGTGCATCCCCTCCACCTGCGCCCAGGCGAGATCCGCCTGCTTGCGCGCCACAACGGTAACCTGTGCACCAAGCGAGCGCAAAAGGGCGCAAATGGTCTTGGAAGTTCTCCCGAAGCCCGTTACGAGGGCATGGGAGCCGTGCACCGTGATGGGAAGCTCTTCTATGACGATTTGCAGCACACCCTCCGCCGTGGCCACGGCGTTGCGCACCGTCAGCTCTTCCCGCGCAAAATAATCATACGCTGTGATCCCCCTGTGCTTTAAGTACTGCGTTTCCCGCTCGCCCAGCATGCCGCCAAACACAATCTGGCCGCTTTCCACCGCGTGCAGGATATCCGCCAAAAGGATCTCTTTCCCGGCAAAGGGCGCGTTGAGAGATACATTGTCCCGGCTCAGGGGCAGAGGGAAAATTACAGCATCCTTCCCTTTGAGCGCTTCATAATAATCCTGATAGCTGCCGCTTCCCACATGATTGCTTTCTTCCAGGTGTTCAAACCCATACAGGCTCACTGTAAAGCCAGCCTGCTCCAGAGCCTCCGCCATATAAATCTGACGCATATCCCCGCCGATCACCAGGCAATTATGTATCTCTTTCATCAAATAAAACCCCCATAGAATGCTTCGTTACCATTCTATGGGGGTCAGGCCCGCTGTGTTCCTTTTTTTGAGGCGCTTCCTACCGCACCGCCAGCCCGCAGGCTGAGGCCGCCCAAAGCGATGGAAGATAAAGCCGAGCAAACGACAAAACAGAGCTTACGCATTATACCAATAAGCGGCATGTAACATTTACATAGGTTTTAGGTTTTTATTAAGCCTATCAACCATCCACACTATCCGTTTTTTACGTCCAGCATCTGTTTTTGCATCAAAATATGCTCGCGTGTAAGTTTTCTTTACAGATAAGGACATAGCTTGAAAATTGGCATAGGCAGGCTCGTACACTTTTAGTAAGTCAGATAAAAAAGCGATCTGCTCCTCTGTGACAACCAAAGAGTTTTGCGCATCCCATTGCCCGTTCTTTTGGGCTTCCTCTATTTTCTTTCTGCCACAGTCGGTCATGAGCCCTTGTTCTTCGAGGCTTTTTGCCAACGCTTTGTTTTTCTCTGACCACTTACTATTTTCTCTGCGTAAAGAAAAATACTTCTTATAGGATTTGTCATCAATGCTTTGTATTTGGCCATCAATCCATCCAAAGCAGAGCGCTTCCTCAAGGGCCTCACCCGCCTTAAGTGTCTTCGGCCCGTCTGCTTTTCCGAATAAGAGCCAAATACCAGCGTTGGACTGACCGTTCTCATGCAGCCATTTTCTAAAATCCGCTCTATTGGCAAATTTCATTATTTCACTCATAATGCACGCTTCCTTTGGCCGTCTTATTTGCCTAATGCGCCCTTACCACTTCAGCGCATATCATCAACCTAATCAACTATATTTTATACATACAACTACAATTTCCCCTATTGCTCATGATACACGCCGAATCATCAAAGGGGGAAGCTGGATGCTATCTTCCTTTTTTTAGGATTCTCTTGAGGGAGGCCAGATCCAACAAATTGACGGTTTCAAATTTTCCCTGATAAAACACAGCCCAGTTATTGAACACACAGGGCAGTTCCTTTGCTTTTTGCAGGGTATCCACTTGCAGGAAAGAGGCAGGAATGCCATTCGTTTCGCAATACTGCTTGACGGCCTCGATCCTTTGATAGATATAGGGGCATTGCATATCATAATAGATTGTCAGCTCTTTGCCTTCGATACCCTGGCACTTCGCGTTTGGGGCAAACTGCGGCACTGTCCCGTCAAAGGAAAGGGCCAGCAATTCATAGCCATCTTCGGTTGTATCCACAACCTCAAAGCCAAACTTTTTTGCAAACGCCTGGTCAGAAAGCCAGGCCTTTTGTTTTTTTGAACCGAGCATACAAACGCCGGATTTCCCCTTTGCTCTGGCATCGGCCAGGCAATACTCCATCAGCGCCCTGCCATACCCTTTGCCCTTGTCACTGCCCAAAACCCACAGGCAATACACATAATAATAGTGATCGCCCGTGATGGGAACCCAAGCGGTTTCCAGGGGAGCGTACTCGATAAAAACCGTGGCCTTTGCATGTAACTTCCGAAAAACATGGCCTTCCTTGAGCCGCTCCGAGAGCCATTGCCGCTTTGCATCGACCCCGGGATGGGCTTTTTTGCTGCGGATAATGCAGCATAAATGCTCCTGTGCCAGGTTTTCTGTGGTGATATTGATAAATTCAGCATCCATATGGAACCTCCCGCTTTCCGTTACAGCGCCACACCGTATTGCTGCGCAATATTTTTCAGGCCGTCCTCCATCTCCGCACGGGTAAAATCACGCGCCTCCAAATAATCGTCATCCCGCTCGTTGAGCTGCAAATAAAAATCAATCGCCACGCGCAGGCCGGGGAGGCCCAACTGGCCGATCTCCTCATAGAGCCGGTTTTCCGCCTCGTTGATCTTCCCCTCTGCCAACAGGCGGCACAGCGCCTGATACCATTCATCCGCCTGTGAATAGGGCGCTTTCAGGGGCAATTCATATTTCACCCCATCAGAATGCAGCAGCAGCCGTGCGAGCAATTGCCCGAGCATTTTGATCTGCCGCATAATTAATCCTTCTCATAATTTTCAAACATCGCCGGTTACCCTCCCATCCACTGTGAAGCCATCGCACACAACCGCTCTCTGGTATTCCATTCCGGATGCTCCAAAACAGCCTGCAAAAGCATTTGCAGGGCCTTGCCCGTTTCCCGGCCGGCGGGAATGCCGAGCGCTTTCAGGTCGTTCCCATCCACGGTGAGCTGACCGGTACGCCATGGCTCCCGCTTCGCCAGAATATCCCGCCACAGATCGCGCAGGGGCGCATTTTCCTCTCCAAACAAACATGCTCTTGACGCGAGCAAATCGCCCCAGTATTCCGGCGCAAGGTCAGAAAACCGCAGTTTCAGCGCCGCCCGGCTTTGAGGAAGCGGCGCCTTCAATTGCCGCTCAAACGCAACAGCCAGTTGTTTCACCGCTTTGCTCATCTTTAAAGCAGAGCACACCGCATTGGCCTGCGCGCCACACAGGGAGCACAGCGCAGCCAAGCGCAAAGAACCGGCCTGCGGCAACGCGTCAAATGCTTCCGGCAAGGGCTTCTCCGGTGCAGGCAGCCCGCAAAAGCACAGCGCTCCACTTTGCAGCAGGGGAAAAAGCCGGGATGGCCTGCATCCCGCCAACGCCTTCATCAGCTCCGCCGCCACGCGCTCCGCGCTGATTTTGGCAAGATTTGCCCCATGCAGGAGCGCGGCGGAGAGCGTTTGCTCCTCCAGTGTAAAGTTAAGCTGCGAAGCGAACCGGAAGGCGCGCAAAACACGCAGGGCGTCCTCTTCAAAGCGGGTGGACGGCTCCCCCACCGCGCAGATTACACGCGCCTCCAGATCATGCTGCCCGCCGAACAGATCGCATAGCCCTCTGGATGGGGCATAGGCCATTGCATTCACCGTAAAATCCCGGCGTGCCAGATCCTCCTCCAGCCGCGATGCAAACTGAACGCCCGACGGCCTGCGGAAATCCCGGTAATCCTCCTCCGTGCGAAAGGTCGTCACCTCCAGCGGCCCCTGCTGGGTGATGACCGTGACCGTGCCATATGTAATGCCGGTTGGAACCGTATGCGGGAACAGGCGCAGCATTTCCTCCGGCCGGGCGCTCGTCGTCAGGTCATAATCGTGCGGCTGGATGCCGCGCAGCAGATCGCGCACACACCCGCCGACCGCCCAGGCCTCAAAACCCGCCTGCTCCAATTGATGGATGCAATCGCAAACATGGGGAGGGAGAGACAAAACCATTGCGCTCTCCCTCCCCTCTGATTCAAAATTCATTATTGTGTGATGGCGCAGGCTCTGCCTGCTGCTCCTGCTGCGGCGGCTGGAGCTCCTCCTCCTGCAAGGCCGCCTCATAGGCCGCAAACACGGCTCGCTCAATCTCCTCGCGCGCAGCCCGGTTGAGCGGGTGCACAAGGTCGCGATAGGTTCCGTCTTTTTCCTTACGGCTGGGCATTGCAATAAATTTACGGTTCGGCCCATTAATGATTTTCACCTCATGCACCGCCACCGCATTATCAATCACGATGGAGGCCATGGCGCACAGCCGTTCCTCCTGATGATAGATGCGTCTGATTTTTACTTCGCTGATTTCCATCTGTTTCATCCCCGCCCGTCAATACGATTCGGGAATAGTATTTTCCCTTTTCTCCGTTTTATCCGGGCAGGAAAGGGATTACAGGAGGTAAACGCCAGAGGCCAAAACGGCAATTTCCTCCTTTTGCCAGCGAAAAAATTTATAAACAGGTTCCTGAAAGTGCTGATACTCCCGCACCGCATACCGGTCGAGGCTAAGCGTGCTGATCTCGCACGAACGCTCATTGCACACATACAGCACCCGCCCATACCGCACAAGCGAACACGGCCCGTCAAACGCGCACTGCGTGCCGCCGCTGATGCGCAGGGCAATCCGTTTCGTCGCTGTGGAAAAGCGGATCACGGCATTCTGCTCCGGCACAGCAGACCAGAAATACTCCCCATCTGCCGCCAAATCGGAAACCCCCGCCCCGCGATAGGTCAATTCCCCGCACCAGACTGGGCGACCCTCTTTTGAAAAAAAGCCGAGCTCTCCCCCCGGGTAAAGCACCGCGAGGTTCCCATCCGGCAACCGGGCCGTATCGCAGGAAACATAGTCGCCGAGGCTCTGCACGAGCGTTTCGTACCCCACGCCGAACTTCCGGCGCAGATATACGCTCCGCCGCACGGGAACCTCCTGCCGCGTTTGCAGCAGAAACTCATGGAAGGAGAGGCGGATTTGCGTTTCATCGAGGATTTCCCTGCGTACAAAGAGAAACCCGGAACGGGTTGGAAGAATATCTAAAAATTGCAGATCAAGCAATTTCTCCATAGAAACAGTCAACCTTTTGCGGCAACAGAAGGCACCGCCCGCACGGCGCGCCTCTTGCGCCCCATGGGCAGTTGCCTCTTACCGCGTTATTTTACAGGCGGTAAACGAGGCGTTTCCCCCTCACCGCCGAATGGAATAGGCCATCCCCTGCTTGGTATCCAGCACGATCGTATCCGCATCGAGTACCGCAAAAGCGACGGGCGTGTCATTCTGGTCGAAAATATGCACGGTATGGATGCCAGGGTAGGAGAGCTTGCACGCGCCGCCTGCGCGGGCATGAATTCTGCCCTCCACAAATTTTTTCTCCCGCCAGGCCAGATCCACCACAAAATTCCCGCGCGCCACAAGGCCCTTGAAACTGCCGGTCGCCCAGCTGTCGGGCAGGGCGGGCAAAAGCTGTATTACGCCCGCGTGGCTTTGCAGGAGCATTTCCGCAATGCCCGCCGTCGCGCCAAAGTTGCCATCAATTTGGAAGGGCGGATGGGTATCCCAAAGGTTATCAAGCGTGCTGTGCTTTAAAAGCTCGCCGAGCATTTTATAGCTGTGGTTGCCATCGAGCAGGCGCGCCCAGGCACAGATTTTCATCGCCTTTGACCATCCCGTCCCGCCGTCTCCCCGATCCTCGATGGAAACGCGGGCGGCATGCTGGTATTCCGGCGTTTTCGCTGTGATGTGGCTGCCAGGGTAGAGGCCGAGCAGGTGAGACATATGGCGGTGATGGTTCTGCACATTTTTCGTTTTAAAGCCGCGGTCCGGCCACTGATCCTCAGAGAACCATTCCTTAATCTGCCCCCATTTGCCCACCTGAAGCGGCTGAAGAAGCGGCAGCTGCTTGCGAACCGTTTCCAGCAGCTCCTGATCCGGCAGGCCTTCCCAGCCGTTTTCCGCCAACACCCGCGCGGCGTCCAGCACATCGGTATAAAGCTGCCAAACAAGCTCCTGGTCGTAGGTATCGCCTGCGGTGACCGGCCCGTTTTCCGGGGAAAAGCTGGGGGAAGAAACCATGCGGCCGCTCTTCGCATCAAAAATCAGCAGCTGTGTCCACAACCGCGCGCACTCCTCCATCATCGGATAAATTTCCTTGGCAAGTAGCGTCACATCGCCGCTGAAGGTATAGCAATCGTAAGCGTTTTGCAGCATCCAGGCGCCGTTTGCGGGCGCCCATCCCCAGCGCCAGTCGCTGCCGGGGCCAACCATCCCCATGGGGCTGGTCTGCGTATGCGCCATCCAGCCGGTCGGCTTGGAAGGGTCCGGCTCCCCGTTTGCAAGCCGTTCGCCGATACCGGCATATTTCGCCGCCACAATGCGGCCCGGCTTGCGCATGGCCTGCAAATAACGCAGGAGCGGCAACGTTGTTTCGCTCAAATTCGTGGTGTGCGCCGGCCAATAATTCATTTGCAGGTTTACATTCAGGTGGTAATCGCTCTGCCAGGCCGGGTTGTTTTTGGCGTTCCAAACGCCTTGCAGGTTTGCGGGCAAACTCCCCGCGCGGGAAGAGGCGATCAGGAGATAGCGCCCGTATTGAAAATAGAGCATCTCCAGCAGCCTGCTCTGCCGCCCTTTTTTATATTTTTTTAGCAGCTTATCGGTGGGCAGGGAAGGCTCCTCCTGCCCCACCTGGATTTCTACACGGTCAAAGAGCGCCTGATAATCCGCCAAATGCGCCTTATAAAGCGCGTCATAGCCCTTCTCCGCTGCTGCCTGCACGCGCTGCAACGCCTGCGGGAGCGGGTCAATCCCGCTGCGGTAATGCGGGAACTGATCTTCATAATCCGTTTGCGCGCAGAGGTAGAGCACGGCGCTGTCCGCCTCGCTGACCACCAGAGAATCCTCCCCGTGCGGCTTTACCGTTCCGCCGTTGACAACGATTTGGAAGGCAGCGGCATAGCGCAGGGTGTTGGCATCCGGGCTGTCCTTTCCGCCCACACAGCCGCGTGGTGAACCGGAAAGGAGGAGCGTATCCGCCCCTTTGACGCGGCATTCCCCTTTTTGCGCGGACTCCACCCAAAAGCGGAAGCTGATCTTTTCACTGCCATCCGCATCAAACTTTGCAACGAATACACGATCCGGATAACTCATAAAGCAGGTGCGCGTGTGGCGCAGCCCCTTGTGCGCAAAGCTGACGCTGGAAACAGCCGTGCGCAGATCAAGCGCGCGGTGGTATTGCCTGCAGGAGCGCTCACGCAGGCCGGGGAAATCGAAAAACATCGTTCCAAAATTTTGGTAGGCGCCAAGGCCCGCTTCAGAGCCCTGAAGGCGGCGCATTGCTTTCTCAGCCGTTTCATTTTCCCCTGCTGCGAGCATATTTTGGATTTCATGCATCGCCTGACCGTTATCATCCCTCGTGCAGCCCAGCGCATAGCCCGGCGTGCCGGGGCCGCCTGTCCACAATGTTTTTTCATTGAACTGGATTTGCTCGTGGCGAATCCCGCCGAACACCTTCGCTCCCATATATCCATTGCCGAGGGGCAGCGCCTGCTGCTCCCAGCCTTTATAATCCGTACGCGCTGGCTTTTCATACCAAAGCGTCAGTTCGCCTGCACCCGGGTAATCCTCCAAGCTATGCTTCATGTCGCCCTGTTCTCCTCTCCGGTAATTTCTCTTCCTCTTAGTATAGCATATCTGAGAAGCGGAGGTAAATACGTTTTACGCCGTTATTCCCGATTTTCTCCAATCACGCTGTAAATCAGCTCTTCTTCGGCAGGTTGGGTTTCTGAAAACCGGATGGCCGTGAGGAACAGCGCCGCCGCCTGCGCAATTTGCTCCTCCGCTTCGAGATTGGTAAACAGCTGCGCGACCGGTTCCCCCTGGCGGATGAAATCGCCCGTTTTCTTTCGCAGAACGATTCCCGCCGCAGGATCTATCACGCCCTCCTTCTCGACGCGCCCCGCGCCGAGCAGCATGGCGGCGCGGCCGATGCGCTCTGCGTCCATATGGCTGATATAGCCGGATTGGGGCGATACCACGGGTATTTTCACCTTCGCCTGTGGAAAACGCTCCGGATGCTCCAAAACAGAAGCATCCCCGCCCTGTGCGCGCACCATCTCCCGCAGCTTTTGAAAGGCGGAGCCATCCCGGAGCGCCGCCTCCGCCTTTTTTTGATAAAAGGCCGTGCTCCCCTGCGTGCTCAGCGCCATCATCTGCGCGCTCAGCGCCACGCACAATTGTGCCAATGCCGGGTCCCCCTCGCCGCGCAGGAGCTCTGCCGCCTCGATCACCTCCAACGCATTGCCGATGGCATAGCCCAGCGGGATATCCATGTTGGTAATCAGAGCGGACACCCGCCGCCCCGCACCCTGGCCGATGCGCACCATCTCCCGCGCAAGCTGCCGCGCCTGCTCTTCTGTTTTCATAAAGGCACCGCTGCCGCATTTCACATCGAGCACGATGCACTGCGCGCCGGCCGCCAGCTTTTTGCTCATAATGCTGGAGGCGATCAGAGGGATGCTCTCCACCGTCGAAGTCGCATCCCGCAAGGAATAAAGCGCTTTGTCCGCCGGGGCAAGCTCACCCGTCTGCCCGGCAACACACAGGCCGATCTCCTCCACCTGCCGCAAAAACCGCTCGCGGGGAAGCGATGTTTGAAAGCCGGGGATCGCCTCCAGCTTATCGATGGTGCCGCCCGTATGGCCAAGCCCGCGGCCGGACATTTTGGCCACGCGGCCGCCCATGGCCGCGACCAGCGGGGCCACGATCAGCGTTGTTTTATCCCCCACGCCGCCTGTGCTGTGTTTATCGGCCGCTGCGCCTGACAGGGAAGACAGGTCAAGCTGCTCGCCGGAACGGGCCATCTCAATCGTCAGCGTGAGGGTTTCCCGCTCATCCATCCCCTGAAAACAGATCGCCATCAGCAGCGCGGAGGCTTCAAAATCCTTGACTTCTCCATTCAGATACCCGCGGATAAAAAACGTAATTTCCGCATCCGTCAGCGCTTCCCCACACCGTTTTTTCCGGATGATCTCCCGCATCAGCATACACACAACGCATCCTTTCCGATTAATAAAAAATAAGCCGGTCGTTTTCTGTTTTTTAAACGATCGCAAAAATACAAAATGTGAGCCCCGCGGCGAGGCTCACAAAAGCTTAAGAAGGATCGGGAACGCTTGTTACGTAATCCACAACACGAACGGCCGCATTGCCATCCGGCCGCCCAAAGTGGAACGCGCGGAATCGCTCCAGCCGCGCAAGATCAAGGATGCCGTGCTCAATCTCATCGAGCAGTTCCGGCATCGTCCGCACGATTTTTCCCGGTACAAAGGATTCATAGTCAAAATAAAACGGCCGATCCTTTTCATACTCCTCCAAATCGAACGCATAAAAAATACAGCGTTTGCGCAACAGCGCAAAATCCATCACAATGGAAGAATAGTCCGTCACCAGCACATCGCACAGGAGCACCAATTCGCTGACATCCGGGTAAGCGGTTAAATCCACCACACCCTCCAGCGTGCGCGTATCCGCATGCACCTGCGGGTGCAGCCGCACCAACAGCGCATATTCCTCGCCCAAATACCGGTTGAAAAGCGCCGTATCGAGCCGGGAAAGCAACTCCCGGTCCTTTTCCGGGTCATCCCGGAAGGTCGGCGCATAGAGCACCAGCTTCTTCCCCCTACACTGCGGATATTGCTCGTTAAAACGGGCGCGCAGGGCCGTGATATCCTGTGGACGGAAGAAGAAATCGGTCCGCGGCGAACCGAGCGGGAGCACCTGCTCCGGGAGCACATGAAAGGCGCTCGCATAATGCGGTGCAACGCTCTCAGAGGAGCAGACAACAAAGGTCAGCTTGGCATTGCCCGCCGCTTCACGCGCACGGATTTCCGGCGGCTGGCTGATATCCTGCCCAAAGCGTTTGAAAGCGCCCTCCGCATGCCAAAGCTGCGTCACAACCGCCTTTTTGCTCAGGTGAAGGCTTGCAAGCGGCATAAAGTTATCATTGAGAAAAATATAACGCGACCGAGCCAGGCCATAGGCCTTCCGGGTAAAAAAGCCGACCGCGCGGCAAACAGATCGCAAAAAAGCGGCCAGCCCCGCATCCGTTTGCAGGAAGAGATCCCGGCGCGTAATTTTGGTAAAGAAATAGCCTTCCTTTTTCTCCCGAAACGCCCGTTCCACCTCACCAAGGCTGTCGTGAAAATCCGCGTTATGCATCGAGATCAGCGCAACGCGCTTCTTCTGCACCGGAAAAACCCGAAACAGATGAAACATTGCGGCATACAGGGTAAAAAACAGCCGCTTCACAAATGAACGCCCCTTCCCAACAGTCGTATGAAATAGCGAAAGATTAACTTCCATCCTATCGAGCGGCTTCCCGATCGCTTCAAGCGGCATTCTGCCTTCTAAAATAAACGATCAGCATTTGCACAAGCGCGCCGAAGGCCGCTTGCTTCAGAGCGGCCGGAATCGGGAAGCGGTATAAAAAGCGCAGCAGGCGCGGGTCAAGCGCATCGCAGGTGCGCAGGCGGGCATGCAGATGCGCACGCGCCTGCTTTTTGGCCGCGGAAAGGAAGCCGCGATCCGGCAGCACATGCAGGTTGGCGCAGGCCGCCCACTGCGCCGGAATCAGACCCGCATCTGCTGTGGACTGCGGCACGAACACCTCAAAGCACGGCATGGTCTGCATGTAGAGCGATTCAAAAAGAGCCTTCATCTGCTCCTGCGTACCCTTCGCCGTTACAAAAAACGACACGCGGGCATGCTTCGCCATTGTTTCCCGATCCTCGATCAGCTCACGCACCTCGATATCGCTATTAAAATCGCAGAGCTGTGCAAAACGCTCAGGCGACATCTGCTCCCGTAATTTGCGCAGGGATTGCGCGATATAGGCAATGCACGATTCATCCGCCCGCCAAAACAGCCTGTAAAACTGCGCGATCAGCACATAAGCCGTTTTATACAGCACCTCATCCAGATAAGCGTCCCGGTCGATCCCCTGGGCAGGCGACTGGAGAGATTCCGCCGCCGCATCATAAATCATCCCGTTGGCGGCCATATAATCCTGTAGCAGCGGCAGGCTGATCGTCTGGCTGACAGAAAATCCCTCCGATGCTACTCGACGGCGATAGCGCAGGAAGGTGTCCGGGCAGCCGCTGATGCGGGTGCAGCAATAGGCATAGCGCATGTTGAACGCGCCATCCTCCGAGTAGCGCAGCGGCGGGAAAAGCACGCCGCTCTTCCGAAGGTGCTGCGTCAGATACAGCTTATTGCCGACCAAGTAATTCCATAAGAGATCATAATCATAGGGATCGATTGTATCCCGCTGCGACAACAGGCCGGCATGCTCCTGCCAGCTCGTCCCCGTGCGGCTGAAATTCTGAATTTTGCAGATCACCAGCTCCGCCTCGTGCTGCCGGGCGGTTTGGCAAAGCTGCTCCAGCGCGTCGGGCTCGATCAGGTCATCGGAGTCTAAAAAGTAGATATATTCCCCCGCAGCCTCCTGAATTCCCCGGTTGCGCGCGGCGGCAACCCCAGCATTCTCCTGGCGGATTGCGCGGATGAACGGATATTTTGCACAGTATTCCCGCAGGATCTCCGGCGTGCTGTCGGCGGAGCCGTCATCCACCACAAGCACCTCCATTTCTCGCAGCGTTTGAACGGCCAAGCAGTCGAGCGTTTCTCCCAAATACTGCTGCGCATTATAGGCAGGAATCACAACGGATACTTTTGGCGTCAAGCTGCCATCCTCTCCTTTCCATCCTTGGGCAAAAGCGTCAAGCCCGCGTATAACAGGAAGGGGCGCTGCAAAATGTAGCCATGCACATTTTCGCAACACACCCCTTCTGTATGCTGATCAAAATTGTTTCATTATTTATCCCACTTCAAAACGGTCTTGCCGAAATTACGGTTGAAATCCAGATTGAAAGCGCTGTGAATATCCGCAATCCCGCGCACATCCACCTGCGCACCCACCAGGTTTTCAAAATAATGACCAAGCTCCTCGTAGCGATCAAGCAGCTCAACCGTCTGCAAAAAATCCTTGCGGCCGCTGCGGCTGCTGCCGAACATGCGCAGCCCCTTTTCGAGCATCATGCGGGTGTTAATCTCCACAAAATTCTCGGAGACGCCCATGATCGCAATCGTGCCCTCGGGATTAATATGGTCGATGATCTGATTGATTGCGCTGCGGGAGCCGGAGCCTCCGACGCATTCAAACGCGTGATCCACACATATGCTCTCATCCAGCCTGTCCACCAAAAAGGTTTCCTGGGCAAACGTGAAATAGGCGAGCTTTTCTTCCACCGTGCCGAACACATACAGCTCCGTTTCCGGATAGAGATAGTGTAGCAGCAAAGCCGTAAAAAAGCCGAGATTGCCATCGCCCCAAACGCCGATGCGGTTGCGCCGCGCATGCGCAATGGAATCAAAGCGGGAAATCGTATGGCGGCTGACACTGATGAGCTCCGTAAAAGAGGCCACCTGAAGCGGCACACTTTTCGGCGCCGGCACCAGCCGGTCAGGCTTGAGCATCACATAATCCTGCAAAAAACCATCATATCCGCTGGAGCGGAAAAAGCTGGAGCGGAGATAATTCTCCGCGATGATATCATCTGTCTGCGTGGGGGAATTGGGGATCGGGATCACCTGGTCACCCACCTGGAAGGTGCCGGTCGGGTCATAGATCACTTCGGCAACGCATTCATGGATGAGCGCCATCGGCAGCTTCGCCTTCAAGGCGGCCTCCGAACGCATCCCCTGATAATAGCGCTGGTCGGCATGGCAGATAGAGAGATAAAGCGGCCGAATCAAAACCTGGCTGCCGGACAGATACAGCTCCTGATAGGTCACATCAATCATGCGTGGCGCAATGAGCTGATAAACCGCGTTAATCATCGGCTGCATCCCCTCCCAGCAGCGTTTGGGCTACCTTCAGATCATATGGATAGGTGATCTTGATGTTGAAAACCTCGCCCTCTACCAGATAAACCGGCTCGCCCTTCATCACAAAGATTTTGCAGGCGTCCGTCAGGCTATCCTTCTCCGCCGGTGTGAGGCTTTCATAGATCTCCTTTAGCTTTTTGGCGCGGAAGGATTGCGGCGTTTGCCCCTGATACATCTGGGCGCGGGGCGGGATGTTGGAGATCTCTGAGCCGTTTTGGCTCTCTACAATCGTATCCGTGGCCGGAATGACCGTATCGCACGCGCCATATTTCCGCGCGGCGGCAATGTTTTCCGAGATGATCCGGTGGGTGACAAAGGGGCGCACCGCGTCATGCGTCACAATCACCGTCTCCTCATCCATACCATAGTGCGCTTCAATATGGCAAAGCGCGCGATACACAGTGTCGTTTCGGGAGGAACCGCCCTCGATTACCTCGACACGGTCGGTTTTCCCCAGGCTTTTCACAACCATATTGCGCGTGTGCGCCACCCAAGCCTTCGGGCACAGGACGAGCACTTTTTCAAACGCGGCGTTCACAAAAAACTTTTCGATGGTATGAACGATAATCGGCTTGCTCCCAAGCGGCAAATACTGCTTCGGCGTCTGTGTATTTCCCATCCGGCTGCCCACGCCGCCAGCGAGCACCACTGCAAAAACCATTTGATTCACGATCCTTTCTATCCGGAAAGCCGGCTCCGATAAAGCCGCCTGCTAAGAAATCAGACGGCCGGCATTTTTCATTACTTTTTCTTGATCATTTCGTCGTAAATCGCACAAACCTCCTCCGTGGCGCCCTGCGCGATGATCCGGCCCTTTTGCAGGAGGATTGCACGGTTGCAGATGCGGCGCACCTGATCCGTATTATGTGATACGAAAACAACCGTCGTCCCCTTGTCAAACATATTCATAATCTTTGCTTCGCTCTTCTGGCGGAACCGTGCGTCGCCCACGGAGAGCACCTCATCAAGGATCAAAACCTCCGGATCCACCACAGTTGCCACCGCGAAGCCGAGGCGCGCACGCATCCCGGAAGAATAGTTTTTCATCGGCACATCAATAAATTCCTGAAGCTCAGAGAATTCCAAAATTTCATCGTATTTCGTCTCCATAAACTTCCGGGAAAATCCCATTGTCGCGCCGTATAAAAAGATATTCTCTTTGCCTGTATAGTTCATATCAAAGCCCGCGCCAAGCTCCAAAAGCGGCGCGATTGTACCATGGACGGTCACCGAACCCTTCGTGGGCTTCATCACGCCGGAAAGCACCTTGAGCAGTGTGCTTTTCCCCGCGCCATTAAAGCCCAATACGCCGAGCCGTTCTCCCTTCTGGAGAGAAAAAGAAATATCGCGCAGCGCCCAGAATTCTGTAAAATGCAGCTTGCGGGTCAGAAATTTAATCACGTATTCTTTGAGATTGTCTATTTTTTCCTTATTCAGGTTGAACATCATGCTGACGTTGTCAACTGAAATCACTGGATTCCCCACGTTTTCCGCCTCCTAAATATGCAAAATGAATTTATCCTGATTCTTATAAAACACATAGAAGCCGATCAGGAGCGAAACGAGAGCGAAGCCAAGGGAATAATAGAGCCAGTTCATATTCCACATTTCGCCGAACAGGACGCAGGAGCGAAACATGGAAACCAAGGAATACAGCGGATTTGCCATCAGGGCATATTTCATCCACGTTTGCAGCTGAAGCTGATCAACCTGATAGAAAATCGGCGTTAAATAAAACAGCAGCATGCAGAACACGTCATAGAGATATTCCACATCCCGGAAGAACACATGCATTGTGGCGAGAATCATTCCCACGCCCATGCACAGGATCAGCAAAATCAAAATTGGCACAATGGCGAGGAACACATAAGGAGTCAGATGCATTTTCGTATCGGTGAAAAGCATAAAATAGCCCATGACCACCGCCAGCACCGTCAGGGAGATCAAAAAGGTGACAAAGGTGGAAATGATATTGGAAAGTGGATAAATATATTTCGGCACATACACTTTTTTGATGATGGAAGCATTGCCCAAAATGGAGCGCATGGATTTTTTGGTTGCCTGCGTATAAAACTCATAGATCAGGCGGCCGCACAGCAGGTAGGTCGGGTAATTCAAAATTTTGGTTTCGTCATGGCCGAAAATCTGGCCGAATACCAGGCTGAGCACGATCATCGTGAGCAACGGCTGCAAAAACGTCCAGAACAGGCCCAACACCGAATTCCGATATTGGAGCTTAATATTCTTATTCACCAGTTCCTTGAGCAAAAAACGATATTTCCAAAAATTTTTAAAATACTGTTTGCGCGGGGGCTGCTCTGGTCTGCCCGCCGCAGGTGTTGCCGGTGTAACTGCCGTCATTCATGAACGCCTCGTTTCTTCTCATGATAGGCCTCTCTGCGGCCGAGCCATTTGGTAAAATAAGAAAGCATCGAATGGACGTGGATTAAAAACAGCTTCGTATTATGCGCGCTGCCACGCTCCCACGCATGGTAAACAGTGGCCAGCGGATAACAGACGGCTTTCGCATATTTGCGGATGGTGCGCGTCAAATCCGCATCCTCAAAATACATAAAATAGCGCGGGTCAAATCCGCCGATTTGCTCAAACAGCGAAGTCCGCAGCAGCATAAAGCAGCCGGATGCATTTTCGATTTCAAAGGGATGGTCCGTCCCCTCGTCGAGCATTGCGTATTCTCGCAAAGTTGGGTTTTCCGGATCATCCCGCTGAAAACGGCTGGCGATGAGATAACGCAGGGAAGGGTTGCGCCTGCCCAAGATCTGCTCCCGTCCATCCGGGAAGCAGATGCGGGGCGAGAGCAGCCCGATTTCCTCATGCTCCTCCATATAATGCACCATTTCGGTAAGCACATCGTCTTTTAAAAAAATATCAGGATTAATAATCGCGTGATATTTGGAATGCAGCTTGGGGAGGATCAGATTGTGACCACCGCCAAAGCCGTGGTTTTGCTCTTCTTCTATGATCTCCAGGTTGGGGAACCGCTCTGCGGGGAAATGCTGGCGCAGCAGCGCAACCGTATCGTCTGTGGAACCATTATCCACAATGAAAAGGCGGCTTGTGACACCCTTGGTGCATTGGAAAAAAGTTTCCACCGCTTTTCGGACGCATTTCCGGTTATTATGCGTTACAATACAGCCAGACACTGTATATTCTTCCATATGTTGTGACCGTTCCTTTCACGTGGACAAACGGATCGTTTCCCCCTTCATTCAAACAAACGAAAAACGATCTAAGCCCGTTTCAGTTTTCCAGCTTGCTCCTGCCGTGGCGTGAAAGCAGATAAAAACGCCGCAGCAACTGGTTGACCAGCGACAAACGCCAGCGCAACTTCGTGGAAAACGAAGTTTCACCGCCGGATACATTCCCGCCATGGCGGCGGTAAAAGAGCAGCGGCTCTTCTAAAAAAACAACGCGACCCAACCGGGTTGCAATCAGACCGATCCATTGATCGTGCATGGGGATGCCCTCCGGGAGCGGGAGAATGGCCTGGCAAAGCTCTCTGCGGAAAGCCATGCAGCAGCCCATAAAAGAATTGCGGATCAAATTGACTACGAAACCAGGTTTTGATCCGTGCACAGCAAAAAAAGACGGCTCCAAAGAATGCATGTCCGCATCCGTGACACAAGCGTCATGCAGCACAAGCAAAGCACCCGCCTCCAACGCGGCCTTCACCTTGCTAGCCTTACCCGGCATCCAAACATCATCCTGGTCGCTGAGAAAAATGGCGTCCCCTCTACACAGGGAGATCGCATACCCAAAATTCGCAATCAAACCGCGGCCCGGCCCTTGCACATAACGCACGCGCTGGTCTTGTTCGGCAAAGCGGCGGACGATCTCCTCCGTTTCGCCGCCGGGGCAATCGTCAGATACGATTATTTCATCCTCTGGCTCGAGCTGAGATAAAATGGAGGACAGCTGCGCATCGAGATAAGCTTCTCCGTGATACACTGCCATCGCAACTGATATACGCATGAACTATCATCCTTTTCTGCACGGCGGAAAAGCCTTCCGCGCACCACCCGCCCGGCAAAAACAGCCGCATTTCAAAACGAAAAACCACTTTGTTGCAGAAACCGGCGCCTTCGTCAGATGGCACGGCGCTACATACGTGGCCCACTCCGGACAGATTTACGCTTTATTATAATATTTTTATCCTGATTTTACAAGTATTTTATCCGGATAAAGCAGGCCGGGCGAAAAATCCGTACAATTAAGCCAAAAGGAATTCAAATCTGATTGCCTTTTCGCTCCCTTTTACAAGGTTTTTTCTAACATAACCGGTAGCGGCCAAAAAAAGGCGTGCTGCAAGCAGAAAAGCTTTCGCAGCACGCCTCGATTTTAAACGGCTGATTCGATTCCACAATCCGCCTATGCCATCAAACGCCGCTGAGCATTTCAAGCGCCTTTTGCAGCTGCGTATCCTGATCGTGCGGCAAAATTTCCAACTGCTCCAGTTGCTCCTGCGTCAGCGCTGCCTCTACATCCGGCGCCACGCCAACGCCGTCGAAGCTTTCGCTCTTATAGGGCAGGATCGAAGCGGTGGTCAGCACAATCGCCCCCCCATCGGAGAGGTTGAATACCTGCTGCCGCTTCCCATTGCCTTTGGTGGTTTCCCCAACGAGCTGGGCCTTGTCAAAATCCCTCAAATCGCAGGCAAAAAGCTCAGCCGGGCCTTGGGTATTCTGATTAACCAGCACGCAAATCTGCCCCGCATAATCCTTCGCATCGGAGGTAAATGTTTCCACTGTGTCGCCCTTTTTATTAACAGCCAAGGCAATGGCTTTGTTGCCTTCTGTCGCCAGCGGCACAAACAGGTCGATCACCTTGGCGGCGTATTCCACCATGCCCTCGGAGGTGTTGCGCACATCAACGACAATGCTCTTGATGTTCTCCTTTGCCAAAGCATCCAGCGCCTCCTGGCACTGCGTTGCCGTATTCTCATAAAAGCTGGTGATACGGATATAGCCCGTTGTGCCAATGATCTCATGGTAGACTGATTTCACGCTGTATCCGCGCATCACATTGACCGTTTTTTTCTCGCTGCCGCGCTGATAGGTGATATCAATGCTGGTGAGCTTATCGCCCTCCAGGTTTTTAACCATCGTATCATAATTATCCTTCGTAATCGCCGTATCGCCGATAGCGATGATCTGATCGCCCTTTTGGAGGCCTGCATTTTGAGCAGGTGAACCTGCGTTGACCTCCGCCACGGAGATGAAGCCCGTATCTGGATTGAACGCGGCGCTGATACCGATGCCAGACATCTTGCCGTGGATCCGGTTATAATAGGTGACATATTCATTCGCCGTCATGTAATAGCTGTAGTCATCGCCCAAGCCCTGCATATACCCGCCGGAAAGCTTGGCGTTGAGCAGCTGGTCGTCAATCTTGCCAAAATAATTCTTCCGCACGATATCGTCAAGCTCCGAAAGCCCGGAATACATCTCCTCCCGCTTGGGAAGATCCTCGATCAGATTATCATAGGTATGCATCGCGATCTCCATTGTAATTGCAATAGAAGCGGTGATGGCCACAAGAATCAGCGCAATGGTCACGCCGAGTGGTACTTTCTTATTCATAGGCTACCTCTCTTTTGTCACTTGTAATCCTTTGGGTCAAGATAATTCAGCGGATTATACCGCTTATCTCCCTCATAAACCTCAAAATGCAAGTGCGGGCCGGTTACGTTGCCGGTATCGCCCACCTTAGCGATCACCTGGCCGCGCTTTACCTGATCTCCCTGGGAAACCAGAAGTTTACTGCAATGTGCATAGCGCGTGAGCATGCCGTTGCCATGATCGATGAGGATGAACTTACCCCAGGATTTATCCGTTTGGGCGAGCAAAACAGTGCCGCTCTCCGCAGCCACGATATCGTGGCCGTAAACTCCGCTGCCGCTGATATCAATTCCATAGTGGTAATTATAACCTGCTAAGTCACGCGGGCCGAAATAAGAGGTGATGTAGTGGTAGCCGGGCAACGGCCACAGCAGATATTTGCTCGTGGTATTCTGGCCGCCTGAGGAAGAGCCGCCCGAGGAAGAGCCGCCGTTACTGCCGCCGGAAGACGACGCATGTTCGCGTATGTAAGCGGCAATCTGTGCATCGATGGCATCCCGGTCGGCCTGGAGTTTCTTCATTTGCGTTTTATAGGCTGCGCTGTTTTGATCGAGCTGCCGGATATAGGCGTTCGTCTTCTGAACGTTCTCGTTGATCTCATCCTCTTTCGCGCTCAGCTGCTGAGCAGAGGCTGTTACATCCCTTTGCCGGGCAACCAGTGTTTTCTGCTGCTCCTGTAAGGAGGCCTTGTCCGCCTCCATACTCTGAATCAGCTTGTTGAAGGAGGCAACCTCTGCCGATAGGCGGTCGGCAAGCTCCGTATCGTGCTTTGCCACCCCACGCAGCAGCTCGGTGCGCGTCAGGAAGGTTTCAAAATCCCCCGCCTCCAGCAAAAACTCCAGTTGGGTACCACCACCGGACATATAGATCGCGCGCATCCGTTTTTTCAGCAATTCGAAGGTTTCCTCCACCTGCTTTTGCTGATCGTCCGCCTTGTGCTGCGTTTGGGTGATTTTCGTATTCAAGCTTTCAATTTGACGGTTCAGGCTGCCGATATCGCCGTTGAGCAGGGCAATGCGTTCCTGTAGAACATCCGCCTGCTGCTGCAGCGCCTCAACCTGCTCATTGAGCGTATCAATATACGCCTGCTGATTCGCCATGTCGGAAGCAATGGCACTCAGCTTTTTCTTATTGGCTGCAATCTGCTGGTCAAGCTGGTTGTATTGATCCTGCAAATCTTCAATTGACGAAGCCCTTGCATAGGGCATCCGCCCCGGGCTGAGCAAAAAAATCCCCAAGGCCAGGCAGATACAAAACAGCGAGCGCAGCCCTTTTTTCACTTTATCCAAGGCTTCCACCTCCATTTTTTAAATAGCGCTTCATCGAAATCGCACAGCCCACCATGCCGGTGAGTAAGCCCAGCGCAATAAAGCCGAGCAAAATCCAGCCTGCATAGGCGGAAAACGGCGCTGCGGCTATGCCAAAAGAAGCAAGAACACTGCCGAACGCTTTGATCGTCAGCGCATAGATTCCCCACACGGCCCCAAGAGACAACAGGCCGGATAAAACACCGATTGCCATCCCCTCCACCATAAACGGCCAGCGGATAAAGCCATCGGTCGCGCCGACATCCTTCATAATACTGATCTCCAGCCGGCGGCTGAAAATTGTCAGCCGGACGGTGTTGGAAACGATAAACAGGGATACCAGCAACAGCATGCCAATGATGATCCCGGCAATGGCCGTAACAGACTGGCGCATCTCCATCACCTTCCCGGCAAGCTCACTGTTTTCTTGAATGGAAAGCACGCCGGGCAGATTTTTCAGCCTTGCGACGGTTTCGTCAAAGCGCGAGAGATCGTCCACCGTTACCTTATAGGCATCCGGCAGCGGATTCTCGCCCAAGCCCTCCAGCAGAGCGGCATCCTCGCCAAGGCTTTCCATCTGCTTGTCCCATGCGGAAGCCTTGGAGATAAACACGCACCCCTTCACGTTGGGAAGCGCCTTGATTTCCACGCCCAGTTGATCGGCCTCCTCCTGCCCGACGGTATCCTCCAGAAAGACCATCATCACATTCTGCTGCTCAATATGGCCCAGAATGCCATTGATATTGATAAAGATCATCGACGCGCAGCCGATGATAATCATGCACGACATTAATACGGCGATAGAGGCAACGCTCATCAGCCGGTTCGACCAAAGGCTGCGAAAGCCCTCTTTGGTCAGATACGCAAAACTACCTCTTTTTTTCATAGGGTACCTCCCGCCTGAACCGCGTCGGAAAGCGGCTCGATAGGCTGCGGTGCCTCTGGCTCCTGAGGCTGTTGTGCCGCTGTATCGCCAACAATACACCCGTTGCCCAGAGTGATCACGCGGCGGTCAAACGCGCGCACAAGTTCGTGCTCATGGGTTACCATCACAACGGTCGTCCCCATTTCATTGAGGCAGGTCAAGAGCTTTACCACCTCATAGGACATGGTGGGGTCAATATTGCCCGTGGGCTCGTCCGCAATAATCAGGTTGGCGTTGTTGGTCAGCGCCCGCGCAAGGGCGACGCGCTGCTGCTCCCCGCCGGAGAGCTCCTCCGGGTAGCAGGAGGCCTTGGTCATCAGGCCCACCAGCCGGAGCACAAACGGCACGCGCTGCCGGATCTCCGCTGGGCGGGCGCCGATGACGCGCATGGCGAATGCCACGTTATCATAAACCGTCATCTTGGGGATCAGGCGGAAATCCTGAAAAACCACACCCATAGTGCGGCGCAGCAGCGGGATCTCCTTCTTCTTCATCGCGGTCAGGTCAAACTGCCCAACGCGGATCGTGCCGCTGGTCGGCGTTTCCTCATGCATAATGAGCTTGAGGAAGGTGCTCTTGCCAGCACCGGAAGCGCCGACGATAAATACAAATTCGCCTTTTTGAATCTGCAGGCTTACGTCTTTGAGTGCCATGGTGCCGTTTTCATACGTTTTAGAAACGTTGTGGAACTCAATCACTGCACACAGTCCTTTCTTCACATAGGACGCCTTTTGATCAAACGCGCCGCAAAACATCGCAGCGTGAAAAAGCGCGGCCCTGCGCCCCATGGGCGTAGGCTGCGGGATGTGGCACAAAACCCGCAGGCTCTTTTTCGGGGCGCAGCTGCGCCCATTCCCCTCCATAGGGATGCACATGCCTGCTGAGAACAGCATCCGGCATATGCAAAAAACAAAAGGCACACCCTAAAGAACCAACCCCCGGCAGGGCCATCCGCCGGGGGTTGACAGCCGGTACCGGAATTAATACTTTACCGGGTTGGAATCCAAATATTTTTTCACCATCAGAGCCACTTTAAAGACGATCGCATCATCAAACTCGCGCAGGTCAAGGCCTGTGAGTTTCTTAATCTTTTCCAGGCGGTAGACCAATGTGTTGCGATGCACGAACAGCTTGCGGGATGTTTCGGAAACATTGAGGTTGTTCTCAAAGAAGCGCTGGATGGTAAACAGCGTTTCCTGATCGAGATTCTCAATTGAGCCGCGCTTGAACACCTCGCGCAGGAACATATCGCACAGCGTTGTCGGCAGCTGGTAGATCAGGCGGGCGATACCAAGGTTGTCGTAGCTGACGATGGTTTTTTCCGTGTCGAACACTTTGCCGACCTCCAGGGCAACCTGCGCCTCCTTGAAAGACCGCGCAAGCTCCTTAATACCGCTGACCGTTGTGCCGATGCCAACCAGAGCGTGCGTGTAAAATTCTGTTCCCAAAGAATCGGCGATAGAACGGGCGAGCTTCTCAAGATCCTTCGGCTCAATATTCGCACGCACCTCTTTAACAAGCGCGATATCCGTTTCGTTGATATTGATCACGAAATCCTTGGTCTTATCCGGGAACAAGTTTTGAATGACGTCATAAATGGATACGTCGTTGTGTTCCAAAATGCGGATGAGCAGCACAACGCGGGTGGCATCGTTATTGAAGCGCAGCTCCCTCGACTTGAGGTAGATATCTCCCGGCAGGATATTGTCGAGGATCACGTTTTTGATGAAGTTGCTGCGATCGTACTTTTCATCATAATACTGCTTTATGCTGCTCAATGCAACGGCAATTATATCCACATAACGGCGGGCAATGTCATCCGTGCCTTCGACAAACACGGCGTATTCCGGATGCATATGGGTGCCAAATGCGCGATAGGTAAAAGAATCGATCGTGGTCACCTCGCCGCCGGTAAAAACATCAGAGAGGGAGGACTCCTGAACCTCACCGATCCGGCCGAGCTCGCTACAGGAAATAATGGTGCCCGTTTCATCCACCACGCCCACCGTGCGGTCAATGGCATCCTTCATCTGATGGATGACGCCTTGGAACAATCTGTTTGACATAAAATAGCCCCCAATGCTTCATTAATTTGGCTCTTCAATTTTTTATACATTATGCCCATGACTACGCTATACATTTTACACAATCCGCTAGGTCTTTGCAAGTTTTTTGACGAGAAAAGTTATGGAATTTCTTAAAAAAAGTATTATAAACCCATATATTTCCTTTTTTTATTAACATGTTACAACATTCAAAAGGCTTTCTTGGATGTTTTTACAAAAGAATAAATTTGTATAAATTCACGATAACTTTCCACTAAAACAGTTCTGTTGCGCGCCAGGGAACAATCTGGCGCCTAACCGTCCGGATACGGTCAGGAATGCGAATCATCCGTGAAAGCACGGTCGATAGCAACGGTAAAATTTACGATTTCCGCCCCCGCTTGCTTCTCTTTTATGCTGGAATAAATCTGTTCAAAAATTCATCAAGCACCTTCATATAGTCTTCCGGGCTGTATGTAAGCGACTGACCATGCCCCGCGCCGGGGAATGCATGCATTGCCCTGAGAGAGGCAGGCGACGCATCATACAGCCGCTTCATCATAGAAAACGGAACGAACGTATCCGCCTCGCCATGCATAAAAAGCAACGGCGTTTTGCTCTTTGCTACCTGCTTCAGCGCACTGGCATCACGAAAATCATAGCAGCCGTGCAGCCGTGCAACCAGCTGCGCCGCAGAAAGGACAGGTTCACGAGGCAGATGGAACATGAAATGGAGCAGATGATCAAACTCATCCTCCACACTCGTATAGGCACAGTCGGAAACCGCACATTTCACCTGCCTGGGAAGGCACTCGCCACAGGTCATGCAAACAGTAGCCCCGCCCATAGATACGCCGTGCAAAACGATTTGTGCTGTTTCCCCGAGCCGATGGATAATCTCCTGCAGCCATACCAGCTCATCCAAGCGATCCAACCACCCCATCCCGATTATGGCACCCTCGCTTTTGCCGTGCGCACGTGCATCGGGAATAAAAAGGTCATATCCACGTTCCCAGTATACCTGCGCATAATTCTGCATATGGCGGCCCCTCCCGCCATAACCGTGCAGCAGCAGCACCGCTTTTCCAGAAGGATTGTGCGTCTGATGAAACCACACGCCATTGAGCATCGCCCCATCGTTTGCGATCACGGATATCGGGCGGGAGTCCTGCTTTTCCCACCAATCCTTATCGAAATATGGATGTTGGAAATCTTTGAGCGAAAGTGGGATAAATTTCATTGTAAAAGTGCCAGGCCCCGCGATCGGGCTCAGTCTTCGCTTGAGTGCAAATCGAAATAGCCCCTCCCCCACCGCTGCCAGCGTAGCGCATCCAGCCGTCGCGGCAAGCAAGCCCATCTTACAAATTTGTCTGCTGTTCTTTTTCATGCTGCACCTCATCTTTCAGAATGTCAAACGGCGGCATTCGTTATTTTATCAGTAATAAAGGAATGGTAAAAAGATCCTTTTCCACCAGCGCGCCGGTTTTTCGTAGCTTTTCCTCCGCCTGCTGACCGTTCGGAATCAGCACACAACGCGTGCCAAGCGCCCGCGCAAGCTCATAATCGTGCACCATATCGCCTACGGAAAGCGTCCGCTCCGGCAAAACGTGAAGCCGGTCAAACAGGCTGCGCGCCCGCTCGATTTTGCCTTCCGAGATGTAATCCCCCGCCCCACTGACCGCCTCAAAATAATCCGCTATGCCGAAGCGGCGGAGATAGCCGTTGAGCGTTGCCTCGTGGAAGGAGGATACAATAATCTGCCGCACACCCGTTTGATGCAGCCGCTCCAGCGTTTCCCGCGCACCCCGCATCAGGCCAGACGAACGGATATAGCGATCATACCCCCTCATAAAGCCATCGACCAGTTCGTCAAAGGGCGTCTGCTCAAAATCGAAGAGCTTTCGGTAATAGTTGACCACCGGGATGTCGATCATTTCACGGTATTCCTCCCGGCTGGTCAGGGGCTTCCCATGGCGGGCCAGAAGATCGTTCATGCTGGCTACCGCCGCATCCACATCGTCGAGCAGCGTGCCGTTCCAATCCCACAGTATGGTATCGATTGACAATGTGTTTCCCCCCGCCTGATGAAATTCTATACGGTTACAAACCGGTAGGGATGCCCATACGCCTCCAGCAGCCGGCAGAGATCCTGAAAGCACAGGAAAACAGTGGCATGGTTATCGTTCGGGTGAAAACCTGCCCGCTCCAGCCTCTGCAAATCCCGGTCAAAGAGAACCTCTACGGCCCGTCCGCTGTCATGGATCAGGCCGAGCGGCGTAACGGAGCCCTTTTTCAGCCCCAAATACTGCTCCAGCCGCTCCTCGGAGGCAAAGCACAGCCGCGAGCTTGAAAGCTGCCTGGCAACCGCCTTCAAATCCGCCCGTTTATCGCTGCGGATCACAAGGAGATAAAAATGGCGGCCGCTGTGATCCTGCAAAAATAAATTTTTGGGGATCTCTCCATGCGTCAGGATTCCCATTACAGCAATTTCGTCAATCGTCCCCGCGGCGGGGTGGCGAATCAATTCATAGGGGATGTTGAGCTGGCCGAGCGCCTGGAGCGCTTCCCGCTGTGCCTCCCGATCTGCTTCCATCCCAATTCCTCCCGCTCGATCAATAGATTCGTCCTACTTACTCATCTGCCGTTTGATATGGCTGAATTATAGCACAATTTCGCCTTTGAGCCAACCTCAGTTGTGCAAAATAAATGAAAAGGGACTGTTGCAAATTGCTTTGCATTTTGCAACAGTCCCTTCAAAAAAGCCATTTTTGCCTCACGGAGGCAAATTTCGGGCTGAGCCCCACCCGAAACCATGTCTTTTTCGGTTTGTTTGTACGGGGAGGCATTTTGCAATACCTCCTCTGGCTCATCATGATACTGTTTCAAAGGAAATGCTGGCCTCCCGGCGGATTTGTTCCATCACACGGCAGACCCGGCGGGTCAGGTCCTCTGTCTGCGCAGTATCTAATAGAAACCGCTCCGGCTCCTCCACAAAACGGCGGAAGGACTCCGCCTCCCCCCGCATTGCCTCGGCCCTGTCAATCACCCCGCAGAGCGGTCGATGCGTCCCATCCGGCAGGTGCAGCTCCATCCCCGCGAGCGTTGAAATTGACTGGATGGTGATGCTGCCCTGATCGCCCAGGATTTCGGAGCCTGCATAGCCCTGCCCGATTTTTGACCACGAGAGCAGCACCTCCCGCTCCGGGTAAGAGAGGCACGCGCTGCCAAACCCATCCGCCCCGGTGCTGAGCAAGCCCGCCGACGCGCGCACGCGCTCCGGTTCGCCAAACAGGTCGATGGCCGGGTACACGCAGTAAACCCCCAAATCCATCAGGCTGCCCGCCGCCATAGCGGGGTTAAAAATATTGGGCACTTCCCCCCGCAAGAGAGCCGGATACCGGGAGGAGAGCTGCGAAAAATCAAAGCGCGCGGCGGAAACCCGCCCGATCTGCGCCACCGCCCTGTGCAGGGTTTCCCGCGCGGGCAGGTGGCACATCATGATCGCCTCCATATAAACGAGGCCCTTTTCCGCTGCAAACGCGCGCAATTCCTCGAACTGTTCCGGCGCCGTTACAATGGGCTTTTCGCACAGCACATGCTTTCCGCCCGCCAGCATCCGTTTGCTTTGCGGGTAGTGAAAGGCATTCGGGCTGGCGATATACACCGCGTCTACGGCCGTGCTCTCCGCCAACGCGTCAGGGGACGTATAGACGATGGGGATTTCCCATTCGCGCGCGAAAGCCTCCCCTGTTTCCAGGCTGCGGGAGTAGACGGCGGCGATATCAATGCCGCCGGCCAGGCGCGCGCCCTCGATAAAGTGCCCGGCGATGGCGCTGGTGCCGATGATGCCGATTCGCATGGTAATAAAACGCTCCTTTCAGAATAAAAGGATGGGAATGATGGTTCCAATCAATCCTTACAGAATATTAGGGTTTCCGATTGGGTTTCGTCTATCACAAAATGAACAGTAAAACTGTTTACGCTCAGGCACACGACCTGAGCGCAAAATTAAAATGTATTCGAACCAATATAAGCAGCGTTCCGTAACGGGCAGAAACGTCAAGTAAGCAGGCTTTCCGTAACTAATTTCAGCGATCCTTTTCAACGCTGATCTCACCATTCTGGGTCTCAAATTCTTCGATGCACTTTTGGGCCAGATACTCCATTTGAGCGTTGAAGGAACGGCAGTTTTGTTTGGCGATATAAGTAATCTTTGTTAAAACTTCCGGAGTAAAGCGTACACCAGTTTGGATCCTGTCTGTTGTCACGATAACAACCTCCTAACAATCTGATATCATTTTAATCAAAAATCACTTGACTGTATACAACCATAATGTTATCAAATTAATGCCGGAGGTAATTTTTATGTCCCATTTTTTCTCGAAACCCTGTCAAAAACCCCCACCACCATCCGCCTTCAAAAAGAAGCCCTTGAAACCATCGGCCGCTAAAGCGATCAACTCAAATATGAGCCGCAACAAATTCATCTGTCAATGCATCAACTTCGCCATGCAGCACGCGGACTTCCCCCTGCGTACAAACGGCATCGACCCTATCATCAAAAGCTGAGCCGGGTTTTCCCATGTTGCGATGTGATCCCTACATCGTTTGAAATGCTCTATGATACCAAAGCCGGGCCCTGCGCATTTCTCCGCAGGGCCCGGCTTTGCATTGCAAATTCACTTTTTCTGTTTATTCGGCGTATTTCCACTTTACGCCCTGCGGCGTATCCTCCAAAATGATATTGCGCGCCTTCAGTTCATCGCGGATGCGGTCTGCCTCCGCCCAATTTTTCGCCTTGCGCGCCGCATTGCGCTGCTCAATGAGCGCTTCAATCTCATCATCCAGGCTCTTCTCCTCCGCGCGGTTGTAAACGAGGCCCAGAATGCCGCACAGCGTATCAAAAAGCTCCGACGCGTACTCGCACAGCCTGCGGGAGTGCACGCCCGCCGCCACATGCGTGTTGATATCGCGCACCAGCTCATAAACGGCCGCGAGCGCGTCCGCCGTGTTCAGGTCGTCATCCATCGCCTCTTCAAACTGCTTTCTGCGCTCCTCCAGCTTTGCGATCACCGCATCGTCGTCCGCGCCGGGCTCTTCCACCGCGTTTTTCAACGCGAAATCGAGGCTGTCACGGCAGCTGTAAAGCCGCGCCAAAGAGGCCTTGCACTGCTCGATGATATCAATGCTGTAGTTGATCGGGCTGCGGTACTGCGAAGAAATCATCAGGTAGCGGATCGGCTCATAGCCATATTCCTGCGCCACATCGCGCACGGTGAAGAAATTGCCGAGGGATTTCGACATCTTGCGGTTATCCACATTGATAAAGCCGTTGTGCATCCAGTAATGCGCGAAGGGCGCGCCGTTGCAGCATTCGCTCTGCGCAATCTCATTCTCATGGTGCGGGAAGATCAAATCCTGCCCGCCACAGTGGATATCGATCGTTTCGCCGAGATAGCGGCGCACCATGGCGGAGCACTCGATGTGCCAGCCCGGGCGGCCCTTGCCCCACGGGGAATCCCAGCTCGGCTCGCCCGGCTTCGCGGCCTTCCAGAGCGCAAAATCCATGGGTTCCTTTTTCACTTCGCCAATGTTGATGCGCGCACCCGCCTCCAGCTCCTCCAGCGGCTGGTGGGAAAGCTTGCCGTACTCCGCGAATTTCGCGGGGCTGAAATACACGTCGCCCTGCGCTTCATAGGCATAGCCCTTTTCGACCAGAGCGGAGATGATGGTGATGATCTCGTCGATATTTTCCGTCGCCTTTGGATGGATAGTCGCCTCGCGGATATTCATCCCCTTGGCGTCCACCCAGAACTCCTTGATATATTTCTCCGACACCTCGGAGAAGGTGAGGCCCTCCTCATTGGCGCGGCGGATGATCTTATCGTCGATATCCGTAAAATTCTGCACAAAGCGCACGTTGTAGCCGCGGTATTCAAGATAGCGGCGCAGCACATCGAACACGCACAGCGGGCGGGCGTTGCCGATGTGGATATAGTTATAAACGGTGGGGCCGCAGGCATAGATTTTGACCTCACCCGGTGTGATCGGTTTCAGTTCTTCCTTCTGCCGGGTCAGTGTGTTATAAACCTTCATGAAAAATCGCTCCTTCTTTTTTCTACTGTCATTTTATCGAAATCCGAGCCTTTTTACAAGGGAAAAAGGTCAGGTAGCCTCCCGTTCCCTGCATTCTTTTTCCAATTCCGCGTTTTCACGCTCCAGCTGCTCGATGCGCAGCATCATGCAGCAAAGCTCCTGCGCCACCGGGTCGGGCACGTGCACCTGATCGAGGTTGTCAATGCGCACGCCGTTACGCTTGACAACACGCGCAGGCACGCCGACCGCTGTGGAATTCGGTGGAATCTCCTCAAGCACCACTGCGCCTGCGGCAATGTTGCTGTTTTCCCCCACCTTGAAGGGGCCGAGCACCTTCGCACCCGCGCCGATCATCACATTGTTGCCGATGGTCGGGTGACGCTTGCCCGTATCCTTGCCCGTGCCGCCGAGAGTAACGCCCTGATAGAGCGTCACGTCGTCCCCGATCTCCGCCGTTTCGCCGATGACTACGCCCGTGCCATGGTCGATGAAGAAGCGATGGCCGATCTTTGCGGCCGGGTGGATTTCGATCCCCGTTTTATGCGCGGCGCGCTGAGAAATCCAACGTGCCAGGAAAAACAGCCGGTGACGGTAGCACCAATTGGCCCGGCGGTGCATCCGAATGGCCTTCAGGCCGGGGTATAGCAGTAAAACCTCCAATGCGCTGCGCGCTGCGGGATCGCGCTCGCGCACGCAGGCGATATCCTCTTTGAGCTGACGAAACATCACAATCTCCTCCCCTGCGGCGGAATCTGCAAAAAAACAAAAAACCGCCCGCGCGGCCCAAACGGGCACTCAGCGCAGGCGGATTTGTTCCGCGGTTCCACTGCGATTTTTTGCTCAGTGGGTCAGAGCACACTTGCCCGAACCCTTTGGCGGTAACGGCGCCTTCCGCACGGGGATACTCGTTCGGGGCAATTCGCCCCCTTTCCCCCCGCGTGCTGGCGGGTGCATTTCACTGGGGCGCGTGCAAAGGGCGCTCGCAACGAATGCGCCCTCTCTCTGGTGCGGCTTTCCCCGGCTACTTCTCCCGGTAAACGCATTTGAAAATCAATGGATTGCTATCATTATATACCGGCGGGTGAAAAAATTCTACTTCTATTTTGCAACGAAAATAGGAACAAATTACCCGCTCATCTGTTTATTTTGTAAACGTGATGATTTTCGTGCTCCGCATCAAATAAATCACGCCCGATACGACGGTCAGCGCGGCCGTCACCCACAGCAGAATATTGGAAATCAGCGGCAGCGGGAACGACGCGGGCAGCACGCCCAGCGCCTGCACCGCCGCCAGCAGCATAATGACAATCGTAAACGTCATCTGGCTGACGGTTTTGAGCTTGCCCCAAATGTTTGCCGGAATCACCACGCCCTCCGCAGAGGCGATCAACCGCACGCTCGTCACGGCAAATTCGCGGGTGAGCACGATCATGACGATCCAGATATTGCACAAGCCCACCTGCATAAAGCCCAGCAGCGCGGCGGTGGTGAGCATTTTATCCGCCACAGGGTCAAGCAGCTTTCCGAAAACGGTGATCTGATCGTTTTTCCGCGCGAGCTTACCATCGATCGCATCCGTAATCGCGGCCGCGCTGAATACGAGCACTGCCCACCAATAGTGGTATGGAATGCCCTGCGCCAGAAAAACAGCCAGAAAAACGGGCGCTAAAATCATGCGCAGAACCGTTAATTTGTTCGGAGTGTTCATGCGGTATGTACTCCCTTCCGGTTTAAACCACTTCGCCGATCAGGTCATAATCGGAAATGTCGAAGATCTCCACATCGACAAAGCTGCCATCCTCGAGCGCATAGCCGCAGGTAAAACGCACCGTGCCGTCAATCTCAGGCGCATCCATCCAGGTGCGGCCCGTGTAGCTGTCGGTATAAGCATCGTAATCCTCTACGACGGTGCGGTAGATTTTCCCAATGCGCGCGCGGTTATTGGCCTCTACTATACCATACTGATCCTGCAGAATCAACTCCGCACGGTGCTTTTTCACCTCTTCCTCCACCTGATCCGGGAATGCGGCGGCGGGCGTCCCCTCCTCCTGCGAATAGGCAAAGCAGCCGAGCCGGTCGAAGCGGATCTCCTGCACAAACTCTGCAAGCTCCGTGAAGGCAGCCTCGTCCTCTCCGGGGAACCCGGTCATCACGGTGGTGCGCAGGACGATATCCGGAATTTTCGCGCGGATTTTTGCAATCAGCGCCGTCAGGCTCTCGCGCGAGCCAGTGCGGTTCATGCGGCCCAGCACCCGCTCATCGCAGTGCTGCAGCGGTATATCAAGGTAGTGGAGCACCTTGGGCTGCCGCGCCATCGTATCCAGCAGCTCATCCGTGATGCGGTCCGGGTAGCAGTAGAGCAGGCGGAGCCACTCAATGCCCTCAATTTCGCACAGCCGGTCAAGCAACGCGGGCAGCATAAGCGCGCCGTAGCAGTCCTCCCCATAGCGCGTGGTATCCTGCGCGACCAGGATCAGTTCCTTCACGCCGGATTCCGCCAGCTCCCGCGCCTCCTCCACGATGCTGTCCATCTCCCTGCTGCGGAACGCTCCGCGGATGCCGGGGATGGCGCAGTAGGTGCAGCAGTTTGAGCAGCCGTCGGCAATTTTCAGGTAGGCCCAATGGGGCGGCGTGGTCAATACGCGCCTGCCCTCCAGCGGCATATTTTCACGCGGCGGGAAGGAGGGCGTTGCTTCTCCCTCCATCGCATCCTCGCAGATTTTTACGATATCGTTGTTTGCGCCGATGCCAATGAGCGCGTCAATCTCCGGGATTTCATTGAGCACCTCCTGCTGATAACGCTGCGCGAGACAGCCTGTCACCACAAGGCGCTGGATCGTGCCATCCTTTTTCAGCTCCGCCATCTCAAGGATGCTGTCGATTGCCTCGCGCTTTGCATCCTCAATAAAGCCGCAGGTGTTCACGATCACGAGATCCGCATCATAGGGATCGTCCGCGAGCAGGAAGCCTGCATCCTCAAGCTTTGCGAGCATGATTTCCGCATCCACCTGGTTTTTGGGGCAGCCGAGGGATACCATTCCGATTTTATAGGCCATTTTACGGTCAGTCCTTTCGGAAAAAATAAAAGTTCCAGCATTTCTTACGCCCCCTATCATAGCAGAAATTCAAAAAATTGAAAAGGCTTCGCTGAAAAAAGCGGTGGGGCCGCTTGCGTATGTAGGCACATACCGAATGGCGGTGTATCCGTAGGTGTTCACTGCGTGCGCCCAAGATATTTAACATATATGAAAAAAAACAGCCGAACACAGTTCGACCCTACGCGTTTTTCGCAAAAAACTCCGCCTCACTTCGTAATAGACAATAGCCGCATGGGGCACTGGGATAAAAGGCCTGTCGGTAGGAGCGGTCTGTGACCACCCGCGGACGAACCCGGTTCGTCTGCGTACATTGTTAACTCTTTCCATAAGAGCTTGTTCTGCTGGATGGTGACCGTATTTAGCCACATGCCTAAATGGCTACGCACCCGTAGTTTCACTCTGGCTTCTGCGGCCCTGTTTGCTCCGGCGCCATATGCTGGAGCGCAAAGTCGATGCATTGGCAAATAAATTTGTTGCGGCCTATCCCGACCGCGCCACAGGATGTTTGCATCATTTCAAGGGTATCAATTCGGTGTGATAGGGTTTGGGAAAAATGGGACATTGATATTTACCTTTTAAAAAAGTATTTACGGGTAATTTTTTCGCTTTGATCAACAAAACCGGATGTGCAAGCGAAAAGGAATATGATTAGGGTTGCAATGGGAATAAAAAACCAGTTTAGACTTTTATTTTAGAGGCATATGAAAGAATTTGGCTTCATACCGTTTGCGTTAGTTTTTGACCGGTTAAGTAATATTGGGCCTGCGCATTCCATAATTCAAAATATTTTCCGTCCGTATCTTTGATCAAATCATCATGTGAACCGTATTGTAACAATTCACCATCATTAAATACAGCAATATGTTTGCAGAATTTGCACGATGACAGCCTATGAGAAATGTAGATGGTTGTTTTCCCCTCAACAAGCTGATTGAATTTTTGATAAAGATCATATTCGGCAAGGGGATCCAGCGCTGAAGTTGGCTCATCGAGAATAATAAATGGAGCGTCTTTATATAATGCCCTGGCTAAGGCAATTTTTTGTGCCTCTCCACCCGATATTTCTACCCCGTCTTCAGAGTAATCAGAATACAGATAGGTATTTTCTTTATCTGCCATTGCCTCCACACGCTCCAGAATCCCCGCTTTATTCAGGCAGCTTTTTAGCTTTTGTCCGTCATCCTCCTTGTTGCCTGATATATTTTGCTGTACTGTGAATGAAAATATAGAATAATCTTGAAATACAACAGAAAACAATTTGAAATATTCCTCTTCTTTGTAATCGTTGATATTGATCCCATTGAGCAAAATCTCTCCCTCATCAACGGTATATAGTCGGCATAAAAGCTTGATAAAGGTCGTTTTCCCTGACCCATTTCGACCAACGATCGCCAATTGCTCCCCAAATGGTAAAGTGAGCGAAATGTTTTTTAAGGCATATTGATCCATATTGGGATACTTAAAGCTTACGTTCCTAAACTCTATTTGATAAGGGGGAGATTTCGGAATGAGAGCCGATTGCTTCGGTTCTTTTTTGGCGGATTGTATGATATCAGTGTAATATTTTAAACTGTTTACAACGATTTCAACCTGACCGGAAATGCTCTCTAAAATCCCAATTGCCGAAACAATTTGCAGAAAGCTGCCGATATATTGAACGAGATATCCTACGCTGAATAGCCCCAAAAGACCTTTGACGCCAATAAATACATAGATAATGAAACCCATCGCAACGCCCAGCAGCGCATAAGTGGAATCCAGTATTGCATTATTCATGGTCATCTTTTGGAACAGTTTATTCCCTTTGTTTAGCAGTATTTCTTCTGCGTGCCTTTCAATTAATTCTTCTTCATGAAACATTCTAATTTCTTTACCAGTTTTGTAATTAGAAAGCTTTTCAAAATAATATTTTTGTATTTTATTCACTGCAAGGCACTGGTCGTACAGCTTGAAATACCGTTTTTGCAGCTTTGCACTCACCAAAGCAATCACCCCGGCAGAAACGCCGATTCCAAGTGCAATCACTATCAAAAACCACGGCGATTCAAAGAAAGAGCCCCCAGTGTTTTTTAAACTTACCTTGATCAGCGGAAAAATAAAAAAAATGGAGAGACATAATAAAACAATCCCTTTAATAAGCTCTCCCAATTGCCATACCACACGGTTTAAAAATGAGCCAAAGCTGTCTATCCCACTGGCGTGTTTCTGCACAGACTCCTGAAAGGAGGCATCCTCCAGGTTTTGATACTCTGTCTGATTCAATGCTTGAGCAACTGCGTTTTTTTCTTTATGCCACAACAGCGTTCGGAACAGCTCATATTTGCTCTTAAAATAATTACCTAGCGTAAACAACACGAAATTTAGAAAAAGCAAGATCAAAACGAGCGTAACAAGCTGCTTCACTTCCTGAGAGGAGGACAGGCAGTCAATAATTCTTGCTGAAAAGTAAATATTGATAAAGGGATAAACCGCGTTCAATATCGCTTGCAAAATTGTAATGGTGACTAGTCTCGGCGTGTGTTTTTTCACTTCACGAAATGCCAGACGATACTGTTTGATCGTATTATGTAATGTCATAATGCTTCCTCTCCGGCTAATTGCTCCTGGTAATAATAGCTTTGCAGCTCGAACATCCGCCAATAATATCCTTTCTTTTGCATCAATTCCTCGTGTGTTCCGGCTTCGACAACCATTCCATCCTGAATAAAAAAAATACGGTCGCAAAACCGTGTGGAAGCTAAACGATGAGAAATATAAATCGATGTTTTACCCCATGTCATTTCGCTGAAATTTTCATACAGTTCATTTTCCGCAATTGGATCAAGCGCCGCAGTTGGTTCATCTAAAACAAGAATAGAAGCATTCTTTTTGTACAGCGCACGGGCCAGCAGAAGACGTTGCAATTCTCCTCCAGAGAACTGTACGGCGTCCTGATATACCTGTTTTATCATCATTGTATCTTTACCGCTAGGCAAACTCATAATTTTTTGATAAAGCCCAACTTGGCGTAAAACAGAGTCTACCCGTTCATGATCCGTCTGGCTATCGTCACACAATGAAATATTGGTTTCAATACTTTTCGGTAAAAAAAAATAATCCTGAAACACCGCGCTGAACATAGCGTATATTTCACTCCTATCGTATGACTGAATCCCCTTGCCTTGCAATAACAAGGTGCCGGACTCAATTTCATACAATCCGCATAACAACTTAACCACGGTAGTTTTACCGGCGCCGTTTTCACCGACAATCGCAATATTTTCTCCCTTTTTGATCGCCAAGCTCATATTTTTTATGACGGGTTCTTTACTCCCCGGATAGGAGAACGTCACATTTCTCATTTCGAGTATGGTATCCTTTTTTGAGGCTTCCGCCTGTTGCAAACTGCGCCCCTCCCCATGCTCTAAATCCGGCAGATCAATAAATTTTCTGAATTTATCGCATTCGATAATGGCGCGCTTTATGTTGTTTATTTGAGCGGTCATGCCCAACAGCCATGCGGAAAAGCCGGTTATGATTCCAAAATAAAAGATAAAATCGGAAACTATCATGCCCTGTTTGAGAACGCAGTAGATCAGATAAGCATAACAAATTCCTTCCCGCAGCATGGAGAGCAACGCTTGGCCGACGGTAACCTCAACGGTTTGACGCGTCAGCTTCCCAATCATCTTCGTATACATGGAAGTCATTGATGTTATGAATGAATCGAACAGGTTGTCAAATTGATAAATTCGAATTTCCTTGCCCGCCGAAAAGTCATTGGCTTTTCTATATAGGTAATCAAATTTTGTGGTTAAAACGGCAAGGCCCTCATTTGTTTCCTTTTCTCGTTTGCGTAAATAAATCAAAAATAGATAATCAAAAACACACGTTACAAGAATCAAACCCAAAATGAACGGTTTTAAAGATGACAGCACAAACAAAAAGGTGAAAATTCCCAGGGTGTTCACACATAGCTGCAAAACCATCTCATAAAAACCCTGGCTGGCGGGCAACGCATTTTTTTGAACAAAAAACTGTTTCGCTTCTTCATAGGCTTGGCGCGTTGTTTTGTTTTCCAAGCGAGCATAATCCATATGTAAAATTTTATGGAACGCCATCATTTGATAGTGCATCCGTATCTTACGGGTATTTCCTGAAACGACAGAAGCCAAAAAGGCGCCGGACCACTGAAGCCCTACTAAAACCACGCTGCATACCGCAATCACGCCAATCAACTCGCCAATTGATACCTTCTGCATAATACAATCAATGATCAATTTGGGTATAAATGCTGTAACGATTGGTATAAGTATCAGAATTGGAATTCTCAATACTGAAAGCACTACACTCAGCCTATCCCAATCGAACCAATTATGAAGCAAATAAAGTATATTTTCTTTTTCCGTATAAGTATGTTCATCTGACATATCGGCCATAAGGTTACCTCTCTTTGATTTCCATAATTTGCTCCACAAGACTATTTTCCTGCTCTGGAGTCAGCCCGACATAATGCCCTTTTCCGAGGACGCCCCTCACCCGAAGCCCCTGTACCAACATAAATTGAGGACTATCAATCTGCCCGGGCAGAAATGACTCAACAATCTCCCGCGCTTTCTCATCCTTTGCAATTTCGCCAAGCTTGCTATCCAAATTAAATTTACCCATATTTATATATCCTCCACCTGCTGTAATACTTTTTGTAGCAGGTTACGCTCCATTTCTTTCATTTTTAATATATTTTTCACTATAGAATCATAGGTGGAACTTAAACCATTTCTCATATATTTCATGGCAAGCAGCTTTGTGTTTGAGGACAGCTTCAATACATTCTGATACTGCCCTGCCAGATCAGGCAGCCCGAAGACCTGCTCAATCCTATCTTTCATAATTCGTTTGTGTTCCTCCAGAACGCAAAATGCCCGGATATCTAATATACGCTTTTCTTTGGGCATTTCTAAAGAAAACAGGCGATCATACACATCAAGGCCAAAAACACATTCTCCAAAACCGCTATACCAGTTGAAAGAATTTGTTCCATTCAGATAGTCGGAAATCAAGGTTATCGCGCGCGCTTTATCCAGATGACAGCGAGCATCGTATCCCGGTTTTACCTTTAATTTTATGTAGGCAAATAAAGGGCTTCTGCAATTTAAAAAGCCTTCTCTTACCTCAGCATAAGACAAATAATCCTGCTTATAAAAGCCGTCGATAAAGAAAAGGCCCGTAAATTTTTGCTCTTCGTCGTTGTATCCGCTCAATAAGTAGTCATGCTCAAAATGTTTCGTTTGATATTTATCAATGAGATGAATGTAATATTCATCAAGAATCGTAAATACATAATAGCCATTATTAAGTTCATCGCGGAATAGGCGCAGAATATCCTCCTCTTCGATATCCTCACGGAAAACCAACTCCGCTTCAAAAGGCTCCCACTGGGCGTATAGCGGAACATAGAAGCTGAGTCTGGTTTCATTTTCCGAATGATGTGGACAAATGGTCTCTACATGCAGTTGAATAAATTGGTCCAAAACAAAATCATAAGGATTCTTACAGTTCGCATATAAAACACTTAGCGGCTGTGCAAACATCAGATAAGATAGAATGGGCGGCGAAACGCATACCGGCAATTCTTTTTTTACTTTTGCACCCATATTCAAGCTCCTTTCTCCTGTTCCTAGTAAGCGGGTTCATTATTCTTGCATTCCATGGCCGTTTGTATCGTTTCCGTAAAGAGATTCAATGATTTGAGCAAATCCATTTGCAGTAATTCGTCTGGAAGCACACAACCGCACTGTTCCTCTACTTCTATTATAAAATTAATAAATTGCAGAGAATCTTGAATGTAGTCCAGTAAATTCAAGTCTATCTGCTTCCATTCGGAGTCAGATAGAAAAACCCCAATGTCTTGCAAGCATAATCTGACTTTTTCACGAATCATAAACGCTATTCACCCGCCCTTTAATATATTTTTAAATTATGTATAATAGGGAAATTGATAAATCGGTGAATTCCCAAAATTATTCTATTCTGATTATAGCGATTTAATATCTATTTGTCAATAATTATATTATTTTTAGTTATATAAAACTAATTAAGTATTTATCTTTATAATTTATTCACAATTTATTCATAATCGCCTGCTATTATTTATATAGTATAATAATATACTATGTATAGGGGGAGTATATTGTTGGATCAGTGGATAGAATCAAGATATAATTATACAACCTATTCTGACAATCATGATCTGCTTTTGTATAATTCTTATTCAGGAGTCTGTTATAAGGTAAACGGCGAGGATCAGGCATATATTTTAGAAATATTGTCTTCAGAAGAATTCAGAAAAAGCCATGTGATTCCAGAGGAGTTGATTACGGGTGGCTTCCTCATCCCAATTTATGCAGATGAGGACAGAATGCTGGAGGATTTATTTGAACAGTCAAAATCCAGTTCTCTTTTGGAGCTATGCATTATTCCCACCGAGCAGTGTAATTTTCGTTGTCAATATTGCTTTGAGTTGCTCGAAGATGCACCAAAAGGGATCATGTCTGAGGAAATTCAAGATGCTGTCGTTCGTTATGTATATCAAAAGCTGCCCCGGTATCAGGGATTACAGGTCACTTTTTTTGGCGGTGAACCGTTGTTGGCCATGTCGGCAGTTCGTAGATTATCCCGTATGTTCATGGAAGCATGTAAAGCGATGCACAAGTTTTATTCCGCTGTGATTGTTACAAACGGTTATTTGTTAACAAAAGATATTTTTGAAGAGTTGCTCTCTTATCGGGTTATCTACTATCAGATCACTTTAGACGGCTGCAAGGACACGCACGACGCACAAAGATATTTGATAGACAAGAGGGGCTCTTTTGAACGTATCACCAAAAATTTAAGAGACATTCGATCCGGGTTTCCACGAAAACACTTTACCATTGCGATTCGGACAAATGTTACAAAAGCATTTCTGTGTGAAATGCAGGGATACGTTGACTTTATCTCTCAGCTTATCGACGGCGATAAGCGCTTTAAAATTTATTTCGTTAGAGCGGAAGATTATGACGGAAGCATTTCCGAACAGGCGAAAGATATTCTGCTGGATAAAGAATCTCGCTCAAAATATGATGATCTGTTGCTTTGTGAAAAAATGATGGATTTGTTGCCTGACAATCAGCTCATTGAATCCGCCTTTTTTGAGAACCGGCTTCGACCGCTATACGGAATGTGCGGATATATGAAAGACGACTGCATTGCAGTATCCGTAACCGGTAAAGTCTATAAATGCGGAACTTTTTTTCAAGGGAAACCGGATCTATCGGTCGGTCAGGTCGAAAACGGTAAGATTACAATTAATATGTATAAAAAATCAAAATGGCAGATGCACTTGTCTCAATTTGATGAGCGTTGCGGCGGTTGCCTAATCAGACCGGTCTGTTTGGTCCCTTATTGCATTTATTGGAATTATATGGATAATTATGTCACACCGGGACGCTTTCGTAAAACCACTTGCAGTTATAGGGAGAAGCGTGGTTGGGACAAGATTTTGAAGTTATATGACCGCTATGGCGGCGTCAAACAATTACATGTCAATAAATAATTTTTATTATTTATGAATCTCTATGTAGAAAGGAGGAGAAAAAATGAAGCTGGAAAAACCCAAAAAGAAGAATGATCAGGAAATCCAATTGTTCGGTTGCACGAACGAGAACGCCGGCGGTAGTTGCACTTCACTTACATAAGCAAAAATATCCCAAGGCTTGGGCAGTAAACTGCCCAAGCCGAATTTTTCTTTGAGGAAGGTGGAAATAATGCAAGCGTTAAAGACACATTATGATATTGTTGTATTGGATAGCGGAATCGACACGGAACATACTTTTTTTAAAGGCATTGCTTCCGATATTCATTCCGTTACTTTGGAATATAATTCGTCTAGTCAACAGATGATGCTTGTCGCGGACAAACCAGATACATTTGGTCATGGTACGGCGTTAACCGGCGCCATTTTGAAGATTGCCCCAAGCAGTTCCGTATTATCGATCAATTTTTATTATGGGCAGATGCAGCTTGATGAACAGGCGCTACTGTCCGCACTACGTTTTATCGAGCAAAATGTATCCGGGGATTTCCTGAATCTAAGCCTCGGCATACGGGTTTGCACACAAAAACAAGCGCTATATGAGGTTTGCAGCCAACTGAACCGGAAGGGATTTACGATTTTTGCGGCCTTTGACGGAACCGGAACGCTGACGTATCCTGCTTGCTTCGATCATGTTCTAGGTGTTTTGACTGGAAGGTTTTGCCGCAGGATTCAAGATTTTGAGTTTTTTGAAGGTGATCCGGTTGTGAACCTTGGCGCTTGCGGAGCATCTCAGAGGTTGCCATGGAAAAATAACAGCTATCGCATTTGCTCAGGTTGTAGCTACTCCTGTGCATATGCGGCGGCTTATGCAGCGAGCCATTTGCCGAAGCGCAACCGATCAATTGAATCTGTGCTTAAATTGTTTAGAAAAACCGCAAAATGGATTTATCATGCGCCAAAACAAAAACGGATTGATCGGGATTCCCTGTTTCCAATCAGCAGGGCCGCTGTTTTCCCATTTAACAAAGAAATACATAGCCTCGTCCGCTATTCGGAAATGTTACTTTTTGAACTGACCAGCGTTTATGACTCGAAATACTCCATGCAAGTTGGTGCCCGAACGAAAGACTTACTTCCGGGAGAACAATCCTCGGATTATCAAATTCAAAGTATTGAACGAATTGACTACCAAAATTTTGATACGCTAATCCTAGGCCACGTTGATGAGTTATTTCAATGGATCGGGAAACCCAATCTGAAAGGACAATTAGTCCAGGATATACTCTCCCATAACAAACAAATATATTCCTTCGACGACTTATCTAATTTCCTCGGCGATCATGACTCCACACTCGTCCAGTCTCCCCTACTGGATAAAAGCTGCCTGCCGCCTTTCCGTTATGAAAAATTATTTCGGATTGCCACGCCTATCCTCGGTGTGTTGGGAACCTCGCCCAAACAGGGAAAATTCACATTACAGATTTTACTGCGAAAAAAGCTGCTGGAAAGAGGGTTTCAGGTAGGCCAAATCGGCACGGAGCCAAGCGCACTGCTGTTTGGAATGGATTATGTTTATCCGCTCGGCTATAACAGCGAACACGCGGTATCTCTGACCAATTATGAATCCATCCGTTATTTGAATTGTATTTTGCATGAGATGGAATGGAAAGAGAAGGACATCCTATTGGTTGGATCCCAGTCGGCAACGGTTACACAGTATCCTGGCAACCTGTACTCGTACCCGCTTTATCAGCATCATTTTTTACTGGGCACCTGCCCCGACTGCGTAGTCCTGTGTATCAACTACTGGGATCCGCTGGATTACATTGCACGAACGATCCGGTTCATTGAATCGGCCGTTGATTGCAAGATCATTGCATTTGTAGTTTTCCCGGTTGTACAAGCACGTGATTGGGCAGGCGAATATGGAGTAAAAAGCACATTGACTTCCGAGGAACACCACAGATTAGCCGAAAAGCTCTGGGGGCGGTTTCATCTTCCCGTTTTTCGTCTGGGAATAGATTCCGAAATGGAACGATTGACTGATCAAATCATCTCGTTTTTTACCTCCAATTAACAAGTTTTTGATCTGTCGCAAGTCCCGATGCATCTGATAAGCATAAAAATACGCCATTGTATTTCCCAGATCATAAGTTCTTTTGTTACTTCCATATGAGAAGTGGAGTTCGTGTAGCCGAGCTTGCAAGACGGATTGGACAGTCTCCTCAAAATTTTAATTTAGAATTAAAATATAAAAAACTCTCTGTTCGGGACATGGCGGATATCGCAAAAGCGGTAAACTGCACCTATGAGAGCTATTTTGTCCTGCCGGACGGTGACCGTATTTAGGCATATCCCTGACGGTTATAGTCCCCCCATTGAAGGCACTGATTTTTTATTCATGCAAAACAAAACTTCGGCCCCGCGGCCGGTGGAGATTCCACCGGCCGCGGGGCCTTCTTGCTCCCTCTCCCATATCAAACGGCTCACATTACAGAATGATGCAGATCAATCCGCTGCAGCCCTCGTTGATGACCTTTTCAATCGTCTCCTGTAGTTTGATGCGGGCATCCGCCGGCATACGGTAGAGCTTGTTGTGCAGCCCTTCGTTCACCAGCTGATGCAGGGATGTACCGAAAATATTCGACTCCCATATCTTCTCCGGGCTATCCTCAAACTCCTTGAGCAGATACATCACCAGCTCTTCTGACTGGGATTCAGACCCAACAATTGGCGCGACCTCGGTGGTGATATTCGCCCGCATCATGTGGATGGATGGCGCGGAGGCCCGCAGCCGCACGCCGTAGCGCCCGCCCTGCTTCATGATCTCCGGCTCCTCCAGCGACAATTCATCGAGCGTCGGCATCACGATACCATAGCCGGTGGCCTCCACCTCATCGAGCGCGTTTTTCACGCGGTCATAGGCCTTTTTCACCTGCGCGAGCTCCATCATGCAGTTCATCAGGCCCTGTTCGCTGTCGATCTCCAGCCCCGTCGCTTCTGCAAGGATTTTATAAAACAGCTCCTGATCCATCAGCACGTTCACGCGCGCGCTACCCTCGGCCAGGTTCATGTGGGAAATCTGCGCGGCTTCGATATATTCGCATTCGGTCAGCTTTGAGACCAGGCCGTTTACATCCCGCACATGCGATACCGCTGCCGCCGCCTCCTGCACAGCGCCATAAGCCGCCTTGCGCAGCCAGTGCTCCGGGTCGAGCGAGGTCATCCAGCGCGGCATGTCTAGGGAAATCTCCTTGACCGGGAACTCAAAGAGCACCTGCGAGAGGATCTGCCGGATCTCCTCCTCCTCCAGCTCCAGGCAATTGACGGGCAGCACCGGCACGCCGTATTTCTCCGTCATCTGGGAGGCGAGCGCACGGGCGTTATTCGTCTGCGGATACATGCAGTTAAGCAGCACGATAAAGGGCTTGTTGAGCTCTTTAAGCTCTTTGACAACGCGCTCCTCCGCCTCCTCATACTCGGCGCGCGGGATATCGCTGATGCTGCCATCCGTTGTGATGACCAGGCCGATGGTAGAATGTTCGGAGATAACCTTGCGCGTGCCGATTTCGGCCGCCATATTGAAAGGAATCTCATTCTCATACCACGGCGTTTTCACCATGCGCGGCTGGTCGCCCTCAATGTAGCCGAGGGAGCTGGGCACGATATAGCCCACGCAGTCGATCATGCGCACCTTGAAATGCGCCTGATCCGGCAGCGCGATCTCCACCGCATCCTCCGGGATGAATTTTGGCTCGGTCGTCATGATCGTCCGGCCGGCCGCGGATTGCGGCAGTTCGTCCGTTGCCCGCTCGCGCTGGTAGTCACCCGTGATATTGGGCAGCACCAGCGTATCCATAAACCGCTTGATAAAGGTCGATTTGCCTGTGCGCACAGGCCCCACCACACCGATATAGATATCCCCCTGCGTGCGCTCGGCGATATCCTGATAGATATTACGGTCTTCCATTCGTTTCTCCTCCTTACTGTCCGCTTTCTTTTATATACCCGGGATGAGCAGCATGCATTTCTCCGGAACCTGTTCGCTCTCCAGATGGTTTTCACGCATGATGGCTTCCATCGTGGTGTTATAGCGGCGTGCGATATTCCATACAGACTCTCCCGCATCCGAGAAATAAATCGTCAGGGCGGCGGAGGTGGAGCGCTTGATCTGCTCCTCATTGGGCCGGATTTCCGTAATCAGCCGCAGGCTGGTGGAGCAGAAAACGGATGAGGTGATATTCAGCTCGATGCGAACCTCCATCTGATCGCTTGCATTGAGCACATAATCCAGTGCCGTCACCTGCACGGTGGGGTCGCAGCGAATCTTCTGCGCATCGGATTTCAGCGCCCGCTGGTATTCAAAATCCACCGGTCGCTCCAGGTAATTCGGCTGCGCATCGTGGTCGAGCACCAGCATGCAGACCGTCACGGTGCCGGAAACCGTAAGCATCCCGTCAGCAAAGGAGGAATTCGCCGTCACATCCGCGCACCAGAGATCGAGCACCTTTGTCACGCTCGTGCCGGATAGGCTGACTGTGTTTTTGCAAAGCGACGTTTCATTGAAAATTTCGATCAGCTGATCGAGATCAACGCCCCTCTGCTCCACTGTCAGCTCATATTGGGTGGAATAAGCATCCGTCACAACGGGCACCTCCACCTCCCGGTAAGCGCGCACGCATGCGCATACGCGCACATTCATATCAAGCAGCCGCAGTTCCCCGGAGGAATCGGATTTCGGCGTGACCTCCAGCCCCATGACCTCCAGCCGGATATCGCTGCCGCAATCCTCATCGATGCCGTCCACCTCAACGATCTGGCTGATGGGCATCGTATGTTCGATCGTTTCCAGCTCATTTTCATTGGTATCCGCACAGTAAAGGGTTTTCACGGCCAGTTCGCCCTTAATCAGGCATTTGTTCTGGATCACTTTGATATCCTGCGCGAGCGCGATGGCGTTGCAGCGGATGATCTGCCCCACGGGCGCTTTGCTCTCCCCAATCTCCAGCACCTCGGTCAGGGGGAACATCCGCTCCACCAGGCCGACGGCGCTGCTGGCCGCCTGCGTTTTCTTTTGCAGCTGCACGCCGCAGCCCTCCACGCCAGAAATCAGGTCTTCCTCCCGCCGGACGGTCACGGAGATATTGACGGAAACCGTGCCGTGGATATCCGCCCGCCGCTGGCTGACCGCGCGGCAGTTCACATATTCCGCCTTCAGGCGGACGCTGACGCACGGGCCGTCGGGCAGATTTTTCACCTCGACATACTTGGAAAACGGCAGGTTCTGCTCAAAGCACCGAACCCGTGCATCCTCCCCCACATAGATAAGGCGGACGAGCACTGTTCCATCCACTGTAATCCGTTCGCCGGACACCTGCGATCCGGTCACACGCGGCGTGACGGTGCACTTTAAAATCCGCAGTATGTCGGGGCAATAATCCGGCAGGGTAAGGTCGCTGTCAACGGACTGTTCTACACTGCCTTCATATATCAACTCGTTGACACAAACGGCTTGCCTGAGCACCTCAAAATCCATAAGGTCTACCTCTCCTTCTCGGAAACAGCCGTGTGCCGGCCTTTCCTTGGTATTCGTTTCTATCCATCTATATTCACATCATGTCCCGCGTATGTATGGCATGAAAAAAATCTCTGCGGCAGTGGGTCCATGCATCCCGCTGAATTCTCTTTTGCTGCTTTTCTTTATAAAGACCGCTTCTGGCCCGGCCGAAGAAAAAATTTTAAAAAAGTAATTGACAAAATCCGCAACTCCGGCTATAATAATGACTGTCGCGCGAGAGTGGCGGAATCGGCAGACGCGCACGTTTGAGGGGCGTGTGGTAATCCCGTACGGGTTCAAGTCCCGTCTCTCGCACCATCCCAAAGGGCGATGGAGTTTTCACAAAAGCTTCATCGCTTTTATATGCAGCTGTGGCGGAATTGGCAGACGCGCTAGATTCAGGTTCTAGTGAAAGCAATTTCATAAGGGTTCAAGTCCCTTCAGCTGCACCAGGCAAAAGCCCCGTAACTACGTCGTTTGACGCGGTTACGGGGATTCTCTTTTGCTTTATTTCCGCGCCTGTTTTTGCGGTTTGCTCCCTTTTGCTCCCTTTTTAATTTCAGAACGATGCTTCTGCGCCTCCTCAAATGTGATCACGACAGCCTCTTTCTTCTGCGCCTCCGTCACATGCGTATAGCGCTTATCCATTGACACATCCCGTTGGCGCATCAACTCTCGCGCGGTAGCGTCATCCACACCGAGCTTATTCAGTGCGGAGCGGTAGGTGTGGCGCGTGGAATGGACGGTCAAAAACGGGACCGGCTCCCGTTCTCCCTCCGCGCACCAAGCATTCAACCGATCGAAGAATTCTTTATATGCGGTGTGGAAGGTGCGCACACCCATGGGGCTCCCCAGCTTATTTAGGCAAACAGCCTCACGGTCAAGAGCCAACAGCATGTCCACAACAATCTTCGGGAGCGGGACAGTGCCAACGTGCTTTTTGGTTTTGCTGTCTCCAACAATTTTGCCGGAGGCCGTCAGGCTACCACGAACATGCAGGACATCACCAATTAAGTCATGCTTGACATTGATGGCCAGCAGCTCCCCGCAGCGCATGCCACTATATAATAAAAGCATCATTGCAGCGCCGAAAGCTTCATCCAGCATGCAGAACTCCACCATCGTCATGAGTTGCTCGTCCGTGAAGATTTGACGTGGCGGCGGATCGTCCATCGCCGGAAGCTTCACTCGCCGGACCGGATTGCGACCGCAGAGATTGTTGTCGATCGCGTCCTCGAACATGCCATTGAGCAGGAAGCGTACAGTTTTAAGCACGGATTTGGAAACCTGCTTGCTCAATCGGTTTAGGAAATCCTTTACATCCGCCGGCGTGACTGCGTCCAGCTTTAGGTTGGCAATTTTGTCCTTTGTGATATGCTTGAGATCGGATTTATACCCAATATAGGTATCGCGACCGACATCTCCTTGCTTATAGATAGGGAGCCACTTTTCCGCCCATTCTCTCAAGGCTGGCTTTGCTTTGATTGCTGCTCGGGATGGCGGTTCCAGTTCTCCTTTTTCAAAGGATTTGGCCTGCTCCCGGCATTTTGCTTTTGTGGTATCCGTAAAGGTCTTGCGCACCGGAATGTTGGTTTCCGGATCCGTCACCCAGACGCGATAACTCCATTTCTTGCCACGCTGGGTAAACGTTCCCGCCCCATAGGCGCCTCTCCCCTGCTTTTCTGCCATATTGTAACCTCCTAAAAATGGGCGCAAAAATGCCCGGACTTGATTTCTCAGCCGGGCTTTGGTACAATATGGCTGAATGGTTGCGATCCCATTCGTACCGCTGGCCCTGCTGGTGGTGACCGCTCTCTGGTGCTGGTAACGCCGGAGGGCGGTTTTGTATATTTATGCAAAACACACCACAATCAATGGGCATATTGCACAAAAGTTTAGATTTTACTTATAAATTGAAAAAAGTTATAATAACAATGAGCAGAAAATCTTTTATGCTTAACCATTTTTATTGACAACTTTCATTTATTAGTATATCCTTGTTTTTAGAACATTTGTTCTAAAAGGAGTCACGAATATGAATAATTCGTTTTTTATCCGCTTCTTAGCTTTTTATGCGTCGTATTGGCCACTATATATAATCTTTTTTATTGGATATTTTGATTTCAACAAACTTTTATCTCTAGTCAATTTCTATATTTTGATCTTGATTCTAATTGGGCTGGTTTCTCTCACCTTTTTTACGATTTTTATTCATAATAAAAGGAAGTTTGAAAAAACAGCCTTAGTGGAAAATATTCGCCGTGAAAAAGGGTTGTCCATCGATTATATTTTAACGCTTATCCTCCCTTTTATTGCATTTCAAATCAACCAAACAAGAGATTTCATTTGTTTTTTGGTGTTATGGGGGGTTTTGGGTAGCTTGTATGCCAAATACAATCTTTTAAAATATAATATATTTGATTTTATAGGATATACATTTTACACTGTCGACCTATATGCTCCAAATAAAGATGGCGGCAAAACTATTATCGCAAAAGATCAAATGGTTATAGCGAAATTACATAAAATCAGGCGCTTAGAAAATTATGAACATTATGAGATTCTATATTGTGATGTATCCGACGATTTACGTTTGCTTAGGTTGAAGAAGTAGCGTTTTGCTCCTTTTTAATCCTTTTTAAATTATGCCCTTCCAATATGGCATCTTCATAATAATCGCGTGCTGTTTGCTCGCAAAGAAAAGCAATTAAAGTTTCTAGCCCTTTTCGATCTTCGGCATCACATTTTCCGTTTTCATCATAATGAATATTGTGCTGAGAAAAAAACTTTCTTCTTTCCTCTGTAGGTAAACTACTTAATTTTTCAAACCGAGGTTGCGAAAACGATAAAAATGGTTTTGCCATAGAAGGCATAGATGCGACATTTTTAAAAGATTCAACATCCGCTATAAAATTCGAAAGTCCATTATTCTCCATATAACTAATTTTTTGCTTGGCTTTTCTCATGGTATATGTATCCACATTTAAAAATTTAGGAATGGTGTCGTTGATAAAATAACAGCATGTATCAGTAAATACGCAGTCAATATATGCTGAGATGGAGTAAAGCTTATCCTTTACTTCTTTAATTTCGTCTTTATTGAACGCAAAATAGTGTGTTTTATAATTCTTTGATACTTCCCCTTTTTTCAGTAAAATATAGTTTGCACCGCTTTCCATATCTTTTCCCATAAAACAATAACCTGTTAATTTAGGGACCGATTTATCAAACGGTCTTCTATCCGCATTAAATAAATTGTAAACACGCTCGACGGGATCATCCCTGTGCACGTAAGTCCAGCAGTCAATCATTAATTGCGTTTCACAATAAGGAGTATATGGCTCTGTCTTTTTATCTTTTGTTTTACAATTCTTTGTATACTCCAATATTTCCTTTACCGTTGAATTGATATCTTGAAACTTGACATCATACAGATTAAATGTTCTGACCTTTGCTTTAGGCTCATTAAAGAAGATTAGTTCCCATGTAATGGTCTCGATTCCAATCAACTCATCAATTAAAACGTTTACATCTAAAACTTCATTTTCTTCCATCTATTATTCCTCCAACAATTGACAAAACATAACGTTTTGTCTATAATTTTGTTGGAGAATTCCGTGCAGGTTTTCTCTATTTTTCCAGCCGTCCGCTGTTGCAGCAGCGGGCGGCTTTTTTTACTTCCAAAATCTCACTTGCGACAAATCAACACCAGTCTCCCCCACTTGTTTGATAATCTTTTGATAATTCTCTGTATTTCCCGATTTCATTCTACGATAACCGCTAAAAGACTTTGGTGCAATAGACTTCATGTTCTCCAAAAGCCAATAATACTCCTCACGATCTTTTTCTTCGGCTCGTGCTGGTGCGATTATTTGTTCATCATATTCTTGCTCTTCTTTCGCGCTTTTTGATGTGAGACGTTTAAGATTTTCTAAAAAATTTATTGTCGTGCCTAAAAACGCGTCTAATTGTGCGTGTTCCACACGCGCTTCGTCGAATCTGCTCGCGCTTACTAGGTAATTGACCAGTCTTTCATAATCTGATCTCTGATAGGAACATTCTGCTGTTGGTAGTAGTTCATTCGCCTTTTTTAAACACTCTATAGCAAGATTAAGATTCCCGTTCTTTTTATGTTCTGTTGCTTTTTTAAAAAGTATTTGCTCAGGTAACGACGGAACGCCTTCAGCACGTGCACCCCATTCTTTAGCATCCTCTGGCGTGATGGATTGAATGCTTTTAGCATCATTAAGATTGTACTGTTCTTCAAATTCACATATATTACTATGAATCTTTCTGTCATATTCAGCGTAGTCGAATCCACCAGATTCCATGGGCACAGATTGCTCGGAATCACCCAAAAGCCTATTCTTTATTTTGCTTAAAAAAGACATTTCATTCATCCTAGCATTTAATAAATTTTTAGAGAGCTATTGCTTGATAATCCATTCTGGATTCAGTTTCCCAATAACCTTCCCATTGCAAATAATGCTGTCATCCATTGGTATAGGTTTGTAGAGAGGATTTAGAGAGAGTAGCTCACCCGCCCCTAGTTGCTTGACATATCCGTTACCCTGAAGAGTAAATACACCTACTTCCCCTACTCCTGCAGGGGTTTTATCCACCAAAAGAATGTCTCCGTCCTGAAACTGCGGCTCCATGCTGTCGCCGGATACAGGAACTGCAAACGCAGCTTGCGCTGCCAAAGAGTCTTTACGCACATAAATGATTCGGAATGCTTCCGGCCCCAAATATGTACCGCTACCGGCAGCCGCAGACTGCTCGGACAGGTGCAAGGGGACAACCGATATCTGTTCCTCCTCGGTCGGCGTGTTAGAGCAACGTTCGTATTCTTTCAATAAGACCGTTTCTACGATATCTTTGCCGTGCTCATCGAGAGTACGGTATTTTTTTATGTGTTGATACTCTGTCAGTACCAATTTTTCATCAACCGATCCCTTATAGTCAAAAAAATCATTTGCAGAGATATCATATAGTTTCAATAGTTCTCCCAATGTATTAATATCCGGCTGAGAACGCCCTACCTCCCAAGCGCCTATCGTCTGTTGGGGCCTTTTAATTCGCTTTGCAACATCTTGCTGTGTGAGACCTGCGGCAGAGCGCGCAGCTTTAAGTTTATCGGCAAAGATCTGTCGATTCATGCAATCACCACTTTCTGGATTCATTGTACTTGTAAAATCTTTATTAGTCAAGATAAAAACTAAAAAAATTAGTAAATTGCTCTTGACAACTCTATATTTGAGTGATATCCTTAATTTGTACTCAAAATATTAGTAAAAAGGAGATGCAAAGAATGACTAATGCTAACGATAATGAAACGGTCCAAGAGCGTATCTATCGTATCATGCGCAGCAAGAAGATGCAGCAATCCCTTGTCGCAAAAGATGCCGGTTTTGCACCCAAAGACTTCAACAATATGCTGAAGGGGCGCAAATTGATCAGACCGGAGCATATTGTACCACTTTGTAGAGCTCTTGGCGTATCCGCAGATGTCTTATTCGGATTTCTGCCCAACGCTACACAAAAATAAAAGAAAGGAGCTTAGCGATGCACCACTACATCACCAAGTATCAAGAGAATGGAATCCAATACGCCGAAGCATGGATCCAGTTCAATCTTCTGAATAAGCCAATTTGTTTATGGCGCAGACGCATAAGAATATAGGGCCTTCGTTTTACCGAAAGCCCCATATCCTCACCGGAAGTTATTTCTTTTCCCACTTGTGACCGTTTTCCTGTGTCGGCGGCAACCGATCGCCAGAATCAATATGAACGGTTCGAGGATTCTGAACCTGTCCGCCTCGCGGCCCCACTTCCGTATATGTTCCCGCAGGCTTATTATCTTCGCCTGGTTTGTACAGAGTACCCATCTTTTCACCTCCCAGTATTTAGTATTTGAGATCATTGTATCATATTTTAAGACTAAGTCAATATGTTGTGGTTTCATTTTACGAAATTCTAATCAAAATACCATATATCGTATTTGTTCAATTAGTCAAAAACGCAAGTATAACGTTTGGATTTTATGCCTTTTTATCGCGTATAATCGCCAATATTCAAAATTTGGTCATTTTGGGTTTACGCATAATTAATAAATTTTTGTGCAAAAAGGAGAATTCGGGAAAGGAGGAAACTTATGCCAAGAAAAGGACGCAGCAGTGAGGACATGATGACCATCGACCAGGCTGCTGCGCGGCTCTCTATTACATCCGACTGCCTGAAAAACGCTTTACGGCAGGGATTGTTTTCTGAGTTCGGTATCGCCTTTATTCCCGCCGGAAGCACCAATTATACATATCTAATCTTCCGGAAGCGTCTAGAGGCCTATCTCGGAGCGATGGATATGACGGCAGGAATCCGCCAGCTTGCGGCTGTTTTATCTTATCTGGAAGGAGACGAAGCATCATAAAGATGGACATTGTGAAATATCGGCTCGAATACCGAAAAAGGAAAGGAGCACCCCATGAAAAAATATAAAGTAACGATATATAACGACGAATATCCGCTATCTGCCACTTACAATACGATATCGGATGTATACAAGTCTCTGTGTGCCATCAAGAGTTGGGCGTCCGGACACGTCTTCTTCTGCGAGGACGACTTAATGGTTGCGCTGGTGCAGATGCGCAAAAATGAAGTGTCGGCAATTAAATGCAACGGCTACTCGATCACCGTGCTTGAGGAGGCAGAGCGTGATGCCGATTTGGATTGAGGCAGCCCTTGGCCTCTCCGCTGTCGCACTTTGCGCTGTGGCGTGCTGGCGGGAAGATGCGCTGGTCGTGTGGGAGGATAGCATGATCGAAAGGATTAAGCGGAGAAAGGAAGAGAATCATCATGGAAAAGAAAAAGTTTGACCGAGAAGAGGCCATGAGCCTGATCGCACGTGGGGAGATAGACAAGTTATTAGATTTTGACCTGCGCGGTGCCGACCTGCGCGATGCCAACCTGTGCGATGCCGACCTGCACCATGCCGACCTGCGCGGTGCCAACCTGTGCGATGCCGACATTGATTATGCGTGCTGGCCGCTTTGGTGTGGAGGATTACACGTCAAAATTGATAAGTACATCGCATGTCAATTGGCATATCATTTTTGCAATCAAGATTGTGATGATTCTGAGTACATAGCGGCCCGTAACGCAATCTTAAATTTTGCAAACCAATTTCGCCGCGCGGAAGAATGCGGACTATTAGAGCCGAGGAATACCCGGTGACCCATTTTAAGCCCGGCGACCACGTCCGCGGGACCGCAGGCAGCCAGGGATACTACACGCAGCCCGGCGAGCTGCTGGAGGCTGTTGTAACTGCTCTCAATCCGGACGGGGATATCATGATCCGCGTAATTCGGCACACAAAATTTGATGCGGAGAAAATGCCAGAATTTGAAGTGTCGGCTGGAGAAATCGAATTGATTGAGGAAGGAGGGTGATTATGCCATTTACCGCGGATGAACTGGAAGCAATGCGGCTTGCGGATGAAGAGATCGAACGGGAGTTTGAGGAGTCCTACTCCGCACAGTACACGGATGCTGAGATCAGTAAGTGGCTGGATGACTTGGCGGCCAATGATACATTGGATCATAAGCAGCTACATAACAAACGGTATCGGCGTGCCTACCGTGAGGCGCACAAGGATAAGATCGCAGCCCAGCGGCGTGCCTACTACGAAGAGCACAAGGACGAGATCCGTACATACCAACGAACCTATCAGCGCGAGTACCGTAAGCGGAAACGCCAGCAAGAAAACATGATTGCCGCAGAAATAAAAAACACCGCTCCCGGCACGGCAATTGTCAGAAGCGGCACGTAAGAAAACCCGAACGAAATAAGGCGATCCTTACAGCTACAGTGTAGCATTGGGGCCGCCAGAAGTCAAGTCAAGGAGGCGGAACAGATATGACCTTTGCCGAACGGGATGAACTCGCGATGGAGCTCTGGAAGGAGGGAGAAAACCATGTACTACGAAGGGATTGGCCCGGAGCGCGGAAAGCGCGTCTCTGCAGAAAACGCGCCGGCCTATGCGTTGGAGCGCTGCGGGATCAGCCGGACGCAGGATACCCCAGAAACGCCGGAGTTCCTGACCGCCCTTGTGGATTGGTATTTCTCGGGCAACTGGATCCGGAGGGAGGGCGATCTGTATGATTCCTGACCGCGGAGTTGATTTCTACATAACTGG
>OFLZ01000130.1_pt1 | contig 65604 bp, 49 predicted proteins | sample 1541321 | NCBI WGS metagenome assembly OFLZ01 (sample SAMN04209223, study PRJEB22552) | human gut metagenome | biome: gut; material: feces | host: Homo sapiens | place: USA: Oklahoma | reverse complement strand
GATAGGGGTCTCCAAAACCTTTGGTGGGAGTTCGATTCTCTCATCCCCTGCTCTTTAAAAACACCTGTTTAGGTGTTTTTTTGTCTTATGTTTTCAGAAAGTTATTTTCCGGTAATTGTGCGAAATGTAAATATTGGGATGAATGTATAGTATTTTACCAATGTACCTATCGGTTGTATTTTAGCTTGAAACTATTTTAATAAAGAAATATACTTATGTTAAAAGATATTGGCTATAAAAATGATTGACAGGAGGTAATGCTATGACGAAAGATCAATTGTTTTCCGGCGAATCAAAAAATATAGAGTATAAAGTAACTGTACCGGATAAAAGCGAAAAATATATGAAAACGGTGGTAGCTTTTGCCAATGGCAGAGGTGGCAGGATCGTATTCGGAATAGATGATAAAACATTAAATATTGTGGGAATAGATACAGATATTGTTTATAAAACGATGGATGCAATTACTAATGCAATTTCCGATGCCTGTGAGCCGACGATCAGACCAGATGTAGCATTGCAGACAGTCAATGATAAGATTGTTATTGTCGTAGAAATTTTTCCAGGTGCACAGCGCCCGTATTATATTAAGTCACAGGGAATGGTCGAGGGTACTTATGTACGTGTATCCGGTACTACCAGACATGTCGAGGGATATATGTTAAAGGAACTGATTCTGGAAGGTCAAAATCGTTATTTTGACTGTGAGATATGTCGGGATATGCAAGTAAGTGATAGTGATATTGAGAAATTTTGTAAAAGATTGAAAGAAACTGCCATAAAAAATACATGGCAGGAGAGTGAAAAAGCAAAGATTAAAGATGTGACAAAAAATATTTTGATTTCGTGGGGAATTTTAAAAGAAGAGGAAGGAAAAGTATACCCGACCAATGCATATGCACTGCTGACAGGAAAGATGCCGCAGCAACCTGTGATTCAATGCGGAATCTTCAAGGGAACAAATAGAGCACATTTTGTAGACCGACGTGAATTTGAAGGCCCTATTCAAGAACAGATGGAAGCAGCGTATCAGTATGTTCTTGAAAAAATCAATATGGGAATGACGATAAGGGGAATGTACAGACAGGATGTATATGAACTTCCTACGGATAGTATTCGTGAGCTGATTGCAAATGCGGTAGCACATCGCAGTTATCTGGAACCCGGAAATATACAGGTTGCATTGTTTGGTGATCGGCTAGAAATAACTTCCCCGGGAATGCTTTTGAATAATGTTACAATTTCTAAAATGATGGAAGGATATTCAAAACCAAGAAATCCTGCGATTGCGCGAGCTTTTGCTTATATGAAAGTCATTGAAAAATGGGGAACTGGAATACCAAGATTGTTTAGCAATTGTGAGGAATATGGATTGCCAAAGCCGGAGTTAATTGATTTTGATGGTGATTTCAGGGTAAATATGTATCGAAAAAGAGATACTAACACAGAAACTGACAGAAAAACTAATACTAACACAGAAACTAACATTAAAACTAACACAGAAATGCTCTACACAGATACAGAAACAGCAGAGAGAATAATAGCAATTATGAGAAAACACCCTGCTATTACAGTAAAGAAAATTGCGGAACAGTTGAATTTATCCGTTGGTGGAGTTCGTTATCATGTAAACAAAATGAAGAAAGACGGTTTGGTGGAACATATTGGTTCATCGAAAAAGGGAACATGGTCTATTAAAAATGGGGGATTTAGTGTTAGTGGCATTACGACAAAAAATGATCCAAAACAATAGCTGCATAATTTTATTTACAAAACCTCGAATACCATTCGGGGTTTTTACATGAATCCCTAATGCTATTCTATTTCCATTATCCGTAATCCTTTATAAAATAAAATTATGCCAGAGCTGGTATAAGTAAGATTTTAAAATTAAATGATAGGAAATGTTTCCTATATAAATAGGAAGAAAGTGGAAATGGAGGAATAGGATAAAAGAAAATATTGGAGAAGATAAAATAGTAAAGCTATAAAAAAAGAAATGTTGAATTATGCTATTGTGAATGGTATTATTGATTTAAACACCATTCTTTAAAAACACCTGTTTAGGTGTTTTTTGTCTTTTGTTTTCAGAAAGTTAGTTTGGTGTCAATGGACAAACGACCAAACGTCTTAGTGATTATCGAAAATTGAACTTTTATAAAGGAGAATTATATGAAAAAAACAAATAACAGCGTGCTTTCGCAATATCGGGGTGCGTTAATGGGAATATCCATCATATTGATTATAGTTTTTCATTTTACGGATGACTGTCATTATTACTCCTATCATTTTAGTGGCTGGATTTCCTTCTTTTGGAGATATATTTCATCATCGAGTGTTGATGCATTTTTATTCTTTTCTGGTCTGGGGTTATATTATTCCATGAAAAAAAGATCAGATGTTAGAAGTTTTTACATAAGAAGATTAAAAAGAATTCTGATTCCTTATTGCATCGTAGCCGTACCCTCTTATATTTTACTGGATGTCTGTGTAGATAAAACAGGATGGGGAGAAGCCATAAAAGACTTCACATTTATCACATTTTTCAGTGATGGAGACAGGCTTTACTGGTATATTGGACTTATGCTGTTATGCTATCTGATTTATCCCTATATCTTTCAGATTGTGGATAGCGCACGGGACGCAATAGATGGAGAGATCCGGCTGATTTCCATGGTAAGTGCTGTTACCGTATTGGCACTTGTAATTGCATTATATGAGAAAGAGGTGTTTGGAAATGTAAATATTGCTTTGCTTCGTCTGCCTGTTTTTATAGCGGGCTGTTTTTATGGCAGATCCAGCTATGAAAAAAGGGAAAGTTATTGGAAATGGTTGATTCTTTTTGCGTTATCCGGCTATTTGCTCACCATGCTTCCAAGTGGATCTCCTATTTTTGCAAGGTATGTGACTGGAATTTTTAATATCTCATGTTGTGCGGGAATTGCCTGGATCTTTTCCCAGTTATCTATGCGTCCGGTTATAAGAATACTGGAATGGTTTGGTGCTCATTCGCTGGAATTGTATCTGGTACATGTTACCATACGAAAATTTATGAAGGGAGCAGCATTTTATACATGCCGTCTGCGTTACGAACTGGTGTTGGTATGCAGTTCCATTGTGATTGCATGGATACTTCAGATCCTTGTCCGGTATATAACAGATCATTTGCTTAAGGAAAAGAGGTAAGACCTATGACCCTACAGCAGTTACATCAGGTAATTACGATTGCAGAAAGCCGCTCCATGAACGAAGCATCCCGAAAACTGTTTGTCTCACAGCCCAATCTGTCTGCGGTTGTGCGCGAACTGGAAGAAGAAACAGGAATCACCATTTTTATCCGGTCAAACCGCGGAATCGTGCTTACACCGGAGGGAGAGGAATTTATCGGATATGCCAAGCAGGTCGTGGAGCAGTATCATTTGCTGGAATCCCGTTATATTTCGTCTGCATCCAAAAAGAAATTTTCTGTGTCCATGCAGCATTATACCTTTGCGGTCAAGGCATTTGTGGAAGTGGTCAAGGCTGTCGGAATGGAAGAATATGAATTTGCCGTGCATGAGACACAGACGAATCAGGTAATCGAAAATGTGCGCAACATGAAAAGTGAGCTGGGGATTCTTTTCCTGAGCAAATTTAATGAAGCAGTACTCCAGAAACTTTTCAGGGAAAATGATGTGATTTTTGAAGAACTGTTTACCTGTGACACCTATGTATATCTGTGGAAAGGACATCCGCTGGCACAAAGGGATGTAATTTCCATGAAAGAACTGCAGGAATATCCATGTCTGGTGTTCGAACAGGGGAAAAATAATTCCTTTTATTTTGCCGAAGAGATGAAAAGTACCTATGAATATAAGAAGATGATCCATGCGGATGACCGGGCGACCATGCTGAATCTGATGGTTGGTCTGAATGGTTATACACTCTGTTCCGGGATTATCTGTGAAGAATTAAACGGTAATGATTATGCGGCAGTGCCGCTGGCAGAGAGCGAAAAGATGCGGATCGGCTATATCCGGCACAAGGGGATAAAGGTCAGTCCGATCGGAGAATTATATGTGGATATTCTGAAAAAAAGTGGGAAACCACTTTGATAAAAATAGTTTTCATCAAAAAATGCTTGTTTTGGTCATTGGAAAGGCAATTTTTTGGAGAAATTGCATAAGATAGCAGGTATAAATATAAATACACGAAAAAAAACGGTAAGAATCTGATGGAAACGGTTGCGCGATTACCGTCATTATGCAGGAAAAACCGGAGAAATGCGAAGTTTGCACAACTTTGACAGATGAGAAAAAAAGTGGCATAATCTTTTCTAAACTTGGGGATGATAATAAAAGTATGTTGTTTAAAGGTAGAAAGAGGTGTTGGATTATGTATGAAACTGTTAAAGTAATTCGGTTATCAGATATGGATGAAGTTAAGGATTTTGTACGTGCAGCGGGTGGTTGTGATTTTGATATTGATGTAAAATGTGACAGAACATTCATTGATGCAAAGTCATTGCTTGGTATGATTGGACTTGGTGTAAAAAAGAATCTTCAGGTTTGCTACGGTGGAAAGAATGAAAATTTCGAAAACGTAGTTGCTAAATTTGCAGTGGCATAATACAATTATAATATCGTGACTATGGAACTTTAAGTCCCGCTCCGTATTCCGGAGCGGGGCTTTTTATTGTAAAATAATGGAACAAATAAAAACCCGCTTCATACAACAGGAAAATACCCGCGGGAGAAAGGAAGTGTACATGCAGGAATTACATATATCTGTGAGAAATCTGGTAGAGTTTATTTTCCGGGCAGGAGATATCGATAATCGTGCCGGAAAGCTGGCGAGTGCAGAGGCCATGATGGAAGGCAGCCGTATCCACCGGAAAATTCAAAAAAGCATGGACACCTCCTACCAGGCGGAAGTACCGCTGAAAATTGAATGGAAAGCCAACGATTACGTACTGGTCGTGGAAGGACGTGCAGACGGAATCGTCTATGGAAAATTTCAGCCGGATCTGCCGGCTGCGACGGAGTCTGTGCTGCAACCGGAGATGGAGTTTGCGGCGGAAATCCCTCCGGAAGAAGAAATCAGCTTCATCGATGAGATCAAGGGTGTATATAGAAACGTTGCGGCAATGGAACAGCCGGTCTACGTGCATAAAGCCCAGGCAATGTGCTATGCGTATATCTATGCGAAACAAAACCGTCTGGAGCGGATCGGGGTGCAGATGACCTACTGCAATCTGGATACGGAAGAAATTCGGTATTTCCGGGAAATTTTCGATTATGAGACACTGACCGTGTGGTTTGGCCATCTGATCGAAGATTATCGGAAATGGGCGGACTGGCAGATTGCATGGAAAAAACAGCGGCAGGAGAGCATTCATGGACTGGAGTTTCCATTTCCGTACCGGGAAGGGCAAAAGAAGCTGGTTGCAGATGTTTATCGTACCATTCTGCGGGGGAAGAACCTGTTTATCGAGGCACCGACCGGAGTGGGAAAAACAATTTCCACAATCTTTCCGGCGGTAAAAGCAGTGGGAGAAGGGCTGGCAGACCGGATCTTTTATCTCACGGCAAAGACCATCACAGCAACTGTGGCAAAAGAAACGTTCGCACTGCTGGAAGAACAGGGATACCGTGCCAAAGTCATCCAGATCACAGCCAAAGAAAAACTCTGCCTGTGTGAAGAGATGGACTGCAACCCGGTAAACTGTCCATATGCAAAGGGACATTTTGACCGCGTGAACGATGCGGTGTTTGATCTCTTGCAGAAATCCAACCTGTTTACCAGAGAGGAAGTTTTAGCGCAGGCGAAAGGATATCAGGTGTGCCCGTTTGAGATGAGTCTGGATGTGGCAACCTGGGCAGACAATATTGTCTGTGATTACAATTACGTATTCGATCCGAATGTATATCTGAAACGCTTTTTTCAGGAGGGGATCAAGGGAGACTATCTGTTCCTGGTGGATGAGGCACATAACCTCGTGGATCGCAGCAGGGAGATGTACAGTGCCGATCTGTACAAAGAAGACGTGCTTGCAGTGAAGCGGATCATGAAAGCGCACAGCCGTACGATCTGCCGTATCCTGGACAAATGCAACAAAGCCATGCTGGAAATGAAACGTGAGTGTGAGCACTACCAGATTCTGGACAGTGTGGGAACGTTGACCTTCCACCTTATGCGGCTGGCCTCCCAGATGGATGAATTTTTGGAAAAACCGCGGGAATTCCCGGAGAAGAAGACGGTACTGGATTTTTATTTTGCACTGCGCAATTTCCTGAATATCTATGATCTGGTGGATGACCATTACGTGATCTACAGCCAGATGACGGAGGAAGGAAAATTCCGGATCCGGCTCTTTTGCGTAGATCCGTCGGTCAATCTGCAGAAATGCATCGATAAAAGCAATTCCACGATTTTTTTCTCCGCAACGCTCCTGCCGATCGGATACTACAAGCGGCTACTTTCCACGGACGAGGATAACTATGCCATTTATGCGCAGAGTACGTTTGCCCAGACACAGAGACTTCTCGCATTTGGCCGGGATGTGAGCACAAAATATACGCGGAGGAACAGAAAAGAATACGAAAAAATCGCGGACTATATCGGTGCAGTCACAGAAGCACAGCTGGGAAATTACATGGTGTTTTTCCCGTCTTACCGGCTGATGCAGGATGTATATGAGGTCTTTGCCGGGAAGGCGGCCGATTCGTGCGAGATTCTGATGCAGCATAGTAATATGAAAGAACACGAAAGAGAAGCGTTTTTGGAAGAATTTGAACACGAACGGGAAAGAACCCTTGTTGCGTTCTGCGTGATGGGAGGAATTTTCGGGGAAGGAATTGATCTGAAAAACGACCGGCTGATCGGTGCCATCATCGTGGGAACCGGACTTCCGCAGGTCAGCGATGAACGTGAAATTTTAAAGAATTATTATGATGAGCGGGGATTGTCCGGATTTGACTATGCATTCCGCTATCCGGGAATGAACAAAGTCCTGCAGGCGGCAGGGCGCGTGATCCGGACCAGCGAGGACCGCGGCGTGATCCTTCTTCTGGATGAACGGTTTTTACAGAGGGAGTATGCATCGTTGTTTCCGCGGGAATGGGAGAAACGAACGATCTGCAGCCTTCCGCAGCTGCGGGAAGAAGTGAGCCGGTTCTGGTCAGACGTCCGGGAGGAGCTTTAAAAACTCTTCGGTGGAGGCAGAAACCGGAAGGGTAGGGTTTAACGAAGCCACCAGCTGCCGCTGCGGGATCGTTTCCTGCGTGTGGACGAGAAAGAGATCCTCCGGCTTGTGTTTCAGACAAAAATCCGGGATAAAAGCAATTCCAAGACCGATGCGGGCCATGTCAATGAGCAGATCGTTGCTGCTGAGCTCTACCTGAGGCAGCAGTTCCAACTGATGCTGCAGGAAAATGTGGTGCAGAAACTCACTCGTTGTGCTCTTGCGGTCTAACATCATGAGCGGATAGGTGCCAAGCTCCGAGAAAGGAACGATGCGGTCCGCCAGATCAAAATATGCCGGATTGGCGACGAACACATCCGAGAAAGAGCCAACCGTTTTCTGAATATAGGAAGGATTCAGATGCGGGTTTGGAAAATTTGTGATAATCAGATCTACCCGGCGCTGCTCTAACAGGTCTACACAGCCCATCGAGCTGGCATTGGTGATTTTAATCGGAACATCCGGGAATTTCCGATGGAATTTCTGCAGATACGGCAGAAGAAAATAGCGGCAGATCGTGTCGCTGGCACCGATATGCAGCTGTCCTAAACCAAGAGAGCCGGATTCTAAAAGCTGGCTTTCGCCGCGTGAGATCAGATTCATGGCAGGTTCCACATGTTTTAGCAGCAGAGCACCGGCAGGAGTCAGCTGCACTTTTTTTGTGCTGCGGATAAAAAGCGGCTGTCCCAGCTTGCGCTCTAATGTTTTGATAGACTGGCTTACCGCTGACTGGGAGATAAACAGCTTCTTACTTGCATCCGAAAATGAGAGAGAGCTTGCAACATAATAGAAAACCTTGTATAATTCATAATTGATATCCATCGATCATATCCTCAGTAGTATAGTATAGTATAGGATATATTATATACCTTTCACAAAGGAGAGAAAAGGAGATTATCATGAAAAAGGGAATTTTGAAAACCTTATGCGGATTGATGGCGGCACTCATGCTGCTTGTGTTCGCAGGAACACCCGTTACAACTCAGGCAGCAAAACTGCCATATTACATTAAAATCAATCGTCAGCAGAACTGTGTGACCGTATATGCACTTGATTCCAAAGGCAAATATACCAAACCGGTCAAAGCATTTGCCTGCTCTGTCGGTGTCAACAATGCCACCCCGACAGGAACATTTTCGATTCCGGCAAAATACCGCTGGCATACACTTATGGGCGGTGTGTACGGACAGTATTGCAGCCGTATTCACGGTGGTGTGCTGTTCCACTCTGTGTTTTACAGTTCACAGGATCCGAGCAGGCTGGCATACAATTCTTATAACCGTCTGGGACAGACGGCATCCCACGGATGTGTCCGTCTGAATGTGGAAGATGCCAAGTGGATCTATGACAACTGCCCGGTAGGAACCAAAGTAACCATCTATGACAGCAAAGATCCGGGACCACTCGGAAAGCCAACTCCGGTCCGCATCGATGTAAACAGCCCATACCGCGGATGGGATCCAACCGATCCGGATCCGAGAAATCCATGGCTGAAACTCCGTCCGACGATTAAGGGAATCAAGAATAAAACCATCGAGAGAACAAACAGCAAAGTAGATCTGAAAAAGGGTGTGAAAGCTACCGATTACAGAGGTAAGACACTTAAATTTACCGTTTCCGGAAAAGTCAATGCGGCAAAGACCGGAAAATATAAGATTACATACACCGCAAAAGATGCCAAAGGAAACAAGACCCAAAAGAGCATCGTAATTACCGTAAAAGATACGAAAGCACCATCCATCAGCCTGAAGCGAAAGACACTGACCTACAATAAAGCCGTTTCCAAAGAAAAACTGGTTTCTGCAATTAAGGCAGATGTAGTGGCAAAAGATCTGGGCAAAAAACTTGCGTCAAAATATGTTTTCGTGGATGCCAGAGAAGCACATAAGGCAGTTACCGCTATGGAAAGAGGAACCTATGGAACTTATAGCGTGACCGTATATGTCAAAGATACGGCAGGAAATAAATCCAGAAAGCTGAAAGTAAAGATTAATTTTGTAAATCCAAACCCGGGTACCGATCAGCCGGATCAGCCGGAACCGGACACTCCGGGCGTTGTAACGGACAGTGCAATTACCGTACAGTAATTTCATAAGAACAGGTAATAGATATCGTAAGCGATATTAATTTTACTTAATTGTCAACCCATGATACAATAACATAAAGATCAATAGAATGCCCCCAAATGCAGGGGGCATTCCGTTTCGCAAAAGAAGGAGGTAAATCCAATGGGCAATGTACGTCGTGTGTACGTAGAAAAGAAACCGGATTTTGCCGTAAAGGCAAAAGAATTAAAACATGAGGTAAAGCATTATCTCGGAATCGCTGCAGATCAGGTGCGTGTTCTGATCCGTTATGATGTGGAAAATGTATCGGATGCCACTTACCAGAAGGCATTGCAGACGGTATTTTCCGAGCCACCAGTGGATGATATTTATGAGGAGAACTTTGACGCAGAAGGCGGAAACGTATTTTCCGTAGAATTCCTGCCGGGACAGTTCGACCAGAGAGCGGATTCCGCAGAGCAGTGCGTGAAGCTTTTAAATGAGGATGAGGAGCCGATCATCCGCAGCGCGACGACCTATGTGATCAAGGGTGACATCACAGAGGATGAGTTAGAGGCGATCAAAAAGTATTGTATCAATCCGGTAGATTCCCGTGAGACCGGTATGGACAAGCCGGATACCCTCGTACAGAATTTCGATGAGCCGGCAGACGTGGCAGTTTTCGACGGATTTATCGACATGGCAGAAGCACACTTAAAGGAACTGTACAGCTCCTTAAATCTTGCCATGACCTTTAAGGATTTCTTACATATCCAGAATTACTTCAAAAATACCGAGAAGCGGAATCCGTCCGTGACAGAGATCCGCGTGCTTGATACTTACTGGAGTGACCATTGCCGTCATACCACCTTCTCGACAGAACTGAAAAATGTGAAGTTTGATGAAGGATTTTACCAGGCACCAATCAAAAAGACTTACGAAGAATATCTGGATACCCACAAGAAACTGTATGCGGGACGCGATGACAAGTTTGTCTGCCTGATGGATCTGGCACTGCTTGCCATGAAACGTCTGAAAAAAGAAGGAAAACTTGCAGATCAGGAAGAATCTGACGAGATCAATGCATGTTCCATCGTGGTACCGGTGGAAGTAGATGGAAAGACAGAGGAGTGGCTTGTAAACTTTAAGAACGAGACACACAACCATCCGACCGAGATTGAGCCGTTCGGTGGTGCTGCTACCTGTTTAGGCGGAGCCATCCGTGATCCGCTTTCCGGAAGAACTTATGTGTATCAGGCAATGCGTGTGACCGGAGCCGCAGATCCAACCGTATCCGTAAAAGATACGATTGAGGGTAAACTGCCACAGAAGAAGATCGTGCGCGAGGCAGCCAGAGGTTACAGCTCTTACGGAAACCAGATCGGACTGGCAACCGGATATGTCAAAGAAGTTTACCATCCGGATTATGTAGCAAAACGTATGGAGATCGGTGCTGTCATGGGTGCCGCACCGAGACGTGCCGTACAGAGACTGACCTCTGATCCGGGAGATAAGATTATCCTTCTGGGCGGACGTACCGGACGTGACGGTATCGGTGGAGCAACCGGATCTTCCAAGGCACATAATACAGAGTCCACATCGGTATGTGGTGCCGAGGTACAGAAAGGTAATGCACCGACTGAGCGTAAACTGCAGCGCCTGTTCCGCAGAGAAGAAGTCAGCCATATTATCAAAAAATGTAACGATTTCGGTGCCGGCGGTGTATCGGTAGCCATCGGTGAGCTTGCAGACGGACTGCGCGTGAATCTGGATAAAGTACCGAAGAAATATGCCGGTCTGGATGGAACGGAGATTGCAATCTCCGAGTCTCAGGAGCGTATGGCAGTGGTTGTCGCTCCGCAGGATGTCGAGCAGTTCCTTGCTTATGCAAAAGAAGAAAACCTTGAAGCAACCGAGGTGGCAGTTGTTACCGAGGAGCCGAGACTGATCTTAGAGTGGAGAGGAAAAGACATTGTCAATATTTCCCGTGCATTCCTCGATACCAACGGTGCGCATCAGGAAGCAGATGTCGAAGTTGAAATGCCAAAAGAGGAAGACAACTTCTTCAAGAAGATGGAACTTCCGAAAGTCGCAGATGCATTACAGAAAAACGATAACAAGGCAGCATGGCTTGCAATGCTTGCCGATCTCAACGTATGTTCCCAGAAGGGACTTGTCGAGATGTTCGACGGTTCCATCGGTGCGGGAAGTGTCTACATGCCATACGGCGGCCGTTATCAGCTGACCGAGACACAGAGCATGGTTGCCAAGCTTCCGGTTCTGAAAGGAAAATGCGATACCGTAACCATGATGTCCTACGGATTTGATCCGTACTTATCCTCTTGGAGTCCATACCACGGATCGGTATATGCCGTACTGGAATCCCTTTCCCGTATCGTGACTGCCGGTGGTGACTACAGGAAAGTACGCTTCACCTTCCAGGAGTATTTCCGCAGAATGAATGAAGATCCAAAGAGATGGAGCCAGCCGTTTGCAGCACTGCTCGGTGCATTTGATGCACAGATCGGTTTTGGTCTGCCGTCCATCGGTGGAAAAGATTCCATGTCCGGAACCTTTAACGATATTGACGTGCCTCCGACACTGGTTTCTTTCGCAGTCGATGTGGCAAGAGAAAAAGACGTGATCACACCGGAACTGAAAGAAGCAGGAGATAAGCTGGTACTCTTTACGATCGAAAAGAACGCGTATGATCTGCCGGTATATGAGCAGGTGATGAAACTGTATGACAAGATCCATGAACTGATCGGCAAGGGGGCAATCCGCAGTGCCTATGCATTGGACGGAAAAGGTCTGGCAGCAGCAGTCAGCAAGATGGCATTCGGTAACAAATTAGGTGTAACCATCGCCGATGATGTGACTGCAGAAACCTTATTTGCACCGGGATTCGGTAATATTGTTGCAGAAGTAAAAGAAGAGTTTCTTCCTATTATAAAAGAAGCATCCGCAGTCGTTGTCGGAGAAGTCAACGATGCACAGAAATTCGTATACAAAGACATGGCTCTTTCCATGGATGAAGCACTCGATGCATGGCAGGGAACACTCGAGCGTGTATTTCCAACCCGTGCGACCGAGGATAAAGAAAAAGTACAGAGTGACGTATACGATACAAAGAACATCTATGTATGCAGAAACAAAGTTGCAAAGCCGACCGTATTCATTCCGGTATTCCCTGGAACAAACTGTGAGTACGACAGTGCGAAAGCGTTTGAGCGTGCAGGTGCCAATACAATTGTAAAAGTATTCAAGAATCTGAGTGCAGCAGACATCCGTGATTCTGTCGATGAATTTGTCAAGGCAATCAACCAGTCACAGATCATCATGTTCCCGGGTGGATTCTCCGCAGGAGATGAACCGGAAGGATCTGCAAAGTTCTTTGCAACAGCATTCCGGAATGCAAAGATGACAGAGGCAGTAGGCAGACTGCTGTCAGAACGTGACGGACTGGCACTTGGTATCTGCAACGGATTCCAGGCGCTGATCAAACTGGGACTTGTTCCTTACGGACAGATCCAGGCACAGAGTGCGGATTCCCCGACACTGACCTACAATACCATCAACCGCCACATCAGCAAGATGGTATATACCAAGGTCGTAACAAACAAATCCCCATGGCTGCAGCAGGCAAAGCTTGGTGCAACATACTGCAACCCGGCATCCCATGGAGAGGGACGTTTCGTAGCTCCGAAGGAATGGCTGGACAAGCTTTTTGCAAACGGACAGGTTGCCACCCAGTATGTCAATGAAGCCGGCGAGCCAACCATGGATGAAGAGTGGAATGTCAATGGTTCGTACATGGCAATCGAGGGTATCACTAGTCCGGATGGACGTGTACTCGGAAAGATGGCACACAGCGAGCGCCGCGGTGAGGCCGTTGCCATGAACATTTACGGAGAGCAGGATATGAAGATCTTCGAATCCGGAGTTGCTTACTTTAAATAGAATTGTTTATCTTCACGCGTAGTTTCACTCGAACTACGCGTGAAATAGTTTTAATAATAGAAAAAAGTGAAAAAACTCTTAAATGCTTAAGAAAATATTAAAGAATTTTTTCAATAAAATGTAATTTTGGTGTTGCAAAGATACAATACTTGGTGTATGATTGTCACGTAGAGTAGTTAAAAGAGTACTATAAATAGTACGACAAGTGATGAACTACTATCGAGGCTATGGAAACTGGAACTTGTTCCAGACAGACCTTACAATTACAGATACATATTAGAAATATAAGTCATCGGAACCTCAGCTTGCTGATCTTGATGCTGGACAATCAACGTTGATATCACACTCTACGCCGACGTCTGATGTACGAAAGTTTCTGGTCATTTATGATTTGTGTGTCTGCAGATGAAACTGACGATGGACTTAACAGTAAGACCGAGGAAGGTCAGTGGAGGCAATTAGCGAGAACATTGGATTGGAAAAATCGTCCGCAGCGGTTTGGAAGAGAAGATGAAGGAACTTAAACGTGCAGGGTTAAACGAGTAGAAGAGATGGAAGTTAGTCAAAAAGAAAGAGAGGAAAAAACATGAAATCAAGCAAAAAAGTGTTAGCTTTTGCTCTCGCTGCAGCTATGGTTGTAACAGCAGTTCCTGCTACAAACGCACAGGCAGCTTCTACAGCAAAGCTTAGCGCAAAAAAAGCCACAGTTTATTCTGAGGGCTACAAGACAGTTACAGTTAAAACTCCAAAGTCTTGGAAGTCTGTTAAAGTAACTGCAACAAGCAACAAGAAGTCTGTTGCAAAAGTTAAGAAGACAGCAGCAAAGAAGATCAAGGTTACAGGTGTTAAGCCAGGTACCGCTAAAGTTACGGTTAAGGTAACTTACAAGACTTCTACAAAGAAGAGTGCTAAGACAAAGACAAAGAAACTTACTTACACACTGAAAGTTGCTAAGGTAGGCGTTGCTTTATCTGGAGATTCAGTAGTAGCTATTGGAAGCACAACTAAGTTAACAAATACTAAGAAAAATTCTTCAAGAGCTAAGATTACTTACACATCAAGCGATGATTCTATTGCAACAGTAGCAGCTGACGGTACAGTAACTGGTGTTAAGGCTGGTAAGGCAACAATCACAGCTAAGATTACCGTTGGTAAGGATTCAGCCACAACTACTAAGGATGTAGAAGTTAAGAATTATGTTCTTAAAAGTGTAAGACAGACAAAGGCAAATGAATTTGAATCTACAATTGTGGGCACAACCAAAAACATTAAACCTTCTGAGATTACAATGAAGAATACTGAGACAAATGTTGTCGTTCCTGTTAAAGCAGTAAGCGTAGATAGCAAGGATGCAACAAAGGTTACACTTACAACATTTGCTAATGTAACAGACGGAAAAACATATGAAGTAACACTTGACGGAACAACACAGACTGTTGTTGCAACAGATGGAAAGATTGAAACTGTTAATGTAAATAAGGCTACTATTCCATATGCAACAGAAACAGAAATTAAGTTAGTATCAAAAGACGTTAATGGTGTAATTATTGATGAAGTGGCTTATGGAAAGCAGGATTCCTCTAAGTATGATTTCTCACTTTCTACAAGTAATGGTTATGTAAACGGGTCTAAATTGTACTTAAACAAGATTGGTGACACTGCTACTGCAGAGGTTACTTACAAAACTGGTAAATATGATGCAAATGGTAAGCCAGAAGGAAATATTACATCTGGAAAGCTTACAATCACAGCAGTAGATCAGGCTTCTGTAAACAGCTACGATGTTAAAATCGCAAAAGCTGGTAAAAAGTTTGATAAAGTTGTAGCAAATAAGCAGATCGCTGTAGGTGAGACTTCAGCAAATACAGCTTACTTCCAGATTAAAGATGTTGATAACAACGAAATTAGTTACTACACAGATTATACTGTAGAGTCTAGTGACAACAGCATTTTAATGGTAGATGATGCATCTATCGCAGATAAAGAAGCTGTATTAACTCCTGTAAAGGCTGGTACTGCGTACCTGTTAATTAAGAAAAATAACACAATTGTTGGTTCTGTGGCAATTACAGTAGTTGCTGAAAAAGCAGTTACAACTATGTCTGTTGATAAGGCTTCTGTAGCTCTCTCAACACAGTTGGCAAAACCAGGAACTGTTACTGCAAGCTTTAAGGATCAGTACGGCGCAGATATTAAAGGTGATGCCGATAAGGTTTCTGTTTCTTGCCTGAGCACATCTGCAGACAAGGTAAAAACAGACGATGTTACAGCTAATGCCTCTAGTAAATATTTCTCTGTCGCACAGAATGGAAATAATGTAGCTGTTACATTTAATGTAGCAAACGTTACAAAGGGATCTTATGTATATAAAATTGCTTATATGAAAGATGGTAAGGAAGTTTGCGCTAAGACAGTAAATGTAAATGTTCAGACTCCTGCAGATCCAGGAAAGGGAAGCGTTTCCTATGCACTGAATGTAAATACTGCAAAGGTTGATACTCTTGTCGATGATAATCATAACAAAGCGGCAGGAACTAACTATGATGTAACAGTAGATGTTACTGAGTCAATCGGTGGTGTTCCATATGCTACATTAAAACCAGCTGACACAATTGCAGATGGAAAAACTGGTGCAGATGCAACAACGGTAGAATCTATCGTTTATAAAGTAGTTGATAAAGATGGCAAGGCAATTTTTGATGATGTTACTAAGGTTAACAATGTAACTAACGCTGCTATTCAGGCTACTAATGGAAAGTTAACTGTTAATACTGTTTCTTTCAGCGCAATCAGTGCTCAGAAAAATCTTGCAAAAGGAACATATACTGTTACAGCTGTAATTACAACAAAGAAGGGAACTAATGATCCGGTTAAGACTACTTTTACTACAAGCTTTGTTGTAGAAGATTCTCAGCCTGCTGGTGAGGTTTCACGTGTTAAAGATACTGTAGCAGGCGGAACTATCAAGGCAATGGCTGAAGCAGCATTTAAGTATGTATATGAAGGAACTTCCTACGCAGCATCTGATGCTGATGAGACATTAACAGTTACAAATGTTGAAGGTATCACAAACGATAATAAGAAGATTGACAGTAAAAACTTTGCAACAGAAACTCTTACCACAAAGGGTAAAAAGGTTACTGTATCTAAGATTGTTGTTGAAGTTAAGACTGGTGATAAGGGGTATAAAGTAAACATCGAAGTCCCAGTAAACTTAACTATCACAGTAGGTGAATAAAAATTTTACATTCATAAAATAATATTTCATCTTTTGATTCCCCCGATTTTAATCGGGGGAATTTGAAATGTGATTATAAATTTATTAAATTAATCCAACTTTCTATGTTATAATAGTATAGAAGTTGGATTTTTAAAAAAGAGAAAAATGCATACATCTTTTTTATTAGGTAACAGGTTTAATTTGGCTGTAGGAATAAATACTTCTTATGCCGAATTTAAAAAAATGCTACTTTCACAACAATATCTTGATAATGTTCCAGAACTATTATCTATAATATACAGAGAAACTGAAGATAAACAATTTAGTTGGAATGATTTAGAGAAATATTTAGAAGAAAAATTGTATAACAAAGCATTTACTGAGAATCTTGAGAAATATAAAGAAATTAAATTCTGTAAAATTGAGAATAGATTAACTAATTTTTTACAACGACAAGAGGATAGAATTACTTCATTTTCAAAAGATATTGAGTTTGTCAAGTAAAGTGTGTAAATTTTTTGATTTTTTTGTGGTGGTCGATAAATCGACCACCATTTTTACGAGCTTCAATCAAACGGAAGTTCTTCATCTATGGATTTTGAGTCAGATGTTTTGCGAATATACCGGTCAATTAAATCTTCCGGAACAGGGATGTCTTCTTTTATCAGTAAAGCTAAAAGATGTCTGATATCAGCTTTCTGTTGATCTATAGTTTTCAGTGCTTGGTCATAGTCATTCCGCAGAAAATCGAGTTGTGCAAAAAATTCATCATCTACTTCATATGGGGCTGATTTCCGTCTGCTCATTTGAAATCTCCTTAGTAATTCTCGTATTTTAATATTCGGGTATGCATCTTATCATCCATTGAAAGCTGATTCCTTACCAGTGCCCAATTAGCCACAGGTCTGCCATTCCATTTCCTGTAAAGCTCGGTAATGCGCAGATATAATGCTTTCATTATGGCATCTTCGCTTGGAAATGAGCCTTTTTTAGTAACCTTGCGGAAGCTTGAATTTACGGATTCTATCGCATTTGTTGTATACATGACTTTTCGTACAGCACTGCCATAATTGAATAACTGCTCGATATTTGACCAGTTACGGATCCATACATCTATGGCCCCGGGATATTGGCTCCATGCCTGTTTAAAGCATTCAAACTCTGCTTCAGCAGCTTTTAAGCTGGATGCCCCATAAACCTTTTTTAATTGGGCAGTATAGGCTTTATAATCTTTTGAGGGAATGTATTTAATGGAATTCCTTATCAGATGGACAATGCATCTTTGCACAACAACATCCTTAAATATAGACTTTGCCCCTTCCTCAAGACCGGACACCCCATCCATACTTATAAAAAGAATGTCTTCAACCCCACGCGCCTTGATTTCATCGAAAATCTGCATCCAATAGTGTTTGCCTTCTGATTCTCCAATCCATATCCCCAGAATGTCTTTGATTCCGTTTACATCATATCCGAGCACAATATAAACAGCGCAGTTCTTTGTCTCCATTTCCTTACGGATGTTTACATACAGGCAGTCAACAAAGATAAAACTGTAAAATTTCTTTAATGGTCTGTTTTGCCATTCATTTGCCGTTTCTATAACCTGATCTGTGATATTCGAAATGGTTTCGTGTGAAATCTCAAATCCATAAATATCTTCAATTGTATCAACAATATCACGCTGGCTCATACAATGCATCTTCCTGCCGGAGATTATATTCTTGAAATGAATTTTGAAACAGAAGTTAATTATGATCTAACTGTTAGCAGAATTTCAGAAAATACAAAATTAAATTATTCAAAACTTGATCTTACAAAAGGTTTTAACAAACAGTTAAAGGCAGAAGGGGGAACTATTAAAAGTTGTAGTTCCAGCAATAAGAAAGTTGCAACGGTAAATAATTCAGGAAAAATTTCCGCAAAAAACATCGGAAAAACTACAATTACGGTAAAGTTGTCAAATAACAAAAAGCTGTCATGTGTCGTTTCAGTAAAGCCAAACAAGTATCAATCAAAAAAAATTACAATCAAAGATGTTGTTTACAATACATCAAAAATGAAGGCATATGCAGCATCATTTGACGCAAAAGGCAATTTGCATTTAAAATTTAAATTGGTCAATAATAGTTATGGGAAAATCACAAATGTATCAAAATTCAAAGTTTCTGTAAAAGATTCCTCGAATAAAAGCTTTGTATCTTATAGTAAGAACAATTTCAAGACAAATGTTGCCAGCTATAGAGATAAGGATTGTACAATAATAATTCCTAAATCAGCATTGAAAAAAAGTTATAAAAAAATAGATTTACGCACTGCGAAAATTTCAATTAGCGGAAATTTTGCATCTGCATCTTTATAAATAATATTCATAAAAATAACCTAATAAAAAACTCTGAGCGAGAAATCGCTCAGAGTTTGGCTAAAATAAAGTCTTATTTAGCTGTGATAGAAAGTGACACCTTGACTTCCTTATCTACATATCCGATAGTATTTCCATCTGCATCATGGAATGCAACTCTTACGGTAACTTTTGTTACATCAGCAGTTTTTTCAGAACGTAAAACTGTAGTCATATTATCAGCTGTAATTTTGCCATTGCCACCAATTACATTTGAATATCCTTCAATAGCAATGATGGTAGCTGGCTGATCTCCATCTGCACCATATTTAACACCATCATAAGAATACTGGATTACAGAAGCAAGAGATGCCTGAATAGAAGCACCGGAAGTAACTTTTGCATCCTTTAACTTCATATCAGTGATTGCATCATTGGAAGTATCCTTAACAACAAATGACTTTGTAATTGTTGTCTTTGTATTCTTTTTAGAATCATAAGTATACTTTGGATCATTAGTATGCTTTGGTTCAACTTCAATAGTAGCTGTAATTGTATAAGTTCCCTCTGCGAGTTTTGCGTATACATGAGAAGCATCTGCTTTAACAACGTTGATTGTTAAGTCATCAGTAACTCTTGAACTTCCATTGTTAAATGCAGCACCTGTGGTAACTGAACTCGAATTTGTGTTGTATACAACATCTCCCTTTGCATTTTTAACAGTATAGTAAATACCTTTTACCGTGCTGGCAGTCTTATCTGTTTCAGTATCCTTTTTATCATCCAAGACGTCGTTTGTAGTTAATTTTTTCTTTTCAACACCCTTCAGTAATTCAGATACATTAACAGTAAAAATACGATCGTTAGTATTATCTGCATTTACTACGGCATCTTCTTCTGTCTGTGTTGCATTGTTGCTATTTAAAATATTAAGGCTATAGGAAATAGAATCACCAGCTACACCAGCCTCCTGTACATTAACAGTAACAACCTGTGCACAAACTTCTTTTCCATCTTTGTTCTTGAAAGTAAACTTAAAGGTATAAGTTCCCTTCACATAGTTAGATCCAGTAACAGTATATTTTACTTTATTGCCATTCTTTGATGCAAGTGCTGGTACAGTAACATTTGCTTTGTCTACGCTATCCGGTGCACCTTCGCATGTAACATCAATAGAACCATCATTAGCAGTAAACGCAAAATCATTTCCATACTGATCCTTAGTTGCTAATGTAATAGTTTCCTGATTTGCACCTGCTGACTTGGATACTGTAACAGCAGTCTTATCAGCTGTCATAGTAACAACCTTTCTTGCTGCTACAACAGTTACAGGTACAGAAGCGACAATCTTATCATCTTTCTTAATGAAGATGTAAGCCGTTCCTTCTTTTGCAGGAATAAGCTTTACTTTGTTATTTGTCTGCATTGTATCACTGCCAAGCATTAATGTTGTCTTATCGCTTGACTCAACTTTGTAGTCACTGTAATTTGAAATTTCTTTTCCATCAGTGTCTTTAATTTCAAAGTATGCCCATACAGCGCTTGTCTCATCTACAGCAATTTTATCATTGTCCTTTAAAGAACTGAATTTTTTATTTGCATCACCAATTCTTACCTTGAAAGAACTTACAGTAGCCTGATCAGTAGCTGTGATTGTAAGCTTGTTTGGTCCGATGTTTCCATCTGCCTTACCATCTGCTGTATACTTATTTGTCTTATAGGTAATCTCGGCTGTTGCAGTGTCACCAACTTTATTTAAGTAAAGTTTAGATCCGTTTACATATCCGTTTGCTGTTGTAAGTGAGAAATCATAGTTTACATCAGATGTTCCGTAAGGAAGCTCTTTTAAGATAACTCCGTTGGCATCCTTTGCAACTAACTTAATCTCTGTCTCAGTTTTTACTGGAATGGTAGGCTTATCAATATTGATGGACGCAACCTTGTTGTCTGTAGCAACAAAGTTTACAGTTGTTCCATCTAATGTAACTGTATACTCTTTGCCATCATTCATATCTGAGAATGTTGTAAGAGTAACTTTTGTAGCATCTTTGCTGTCTACAGAAACAGACTTAACCGGAAGGACTACATTGTCAGGAGTTTTGATAGTTACCTCAGAAGCCTTAATATTCTTTGTAGCACCATCGATAGTTGCAACAAGCTCATTTGTCTTGTTCTGTGCTACACTCTTAAGAACATAGTTCTTTACTTCTACATCCTTAGTAGTTTCAGCTGAATCCTTACCAACGGTAATCTTAGCTTTGATTGTTACCTTACCAGCCTTAACACCTGTAACAACACCTGTTGCAGCATCTACTTTTGCAATGGTATCATCACTGGATGTGTAAGTGATCTTAGCTCTTGAAGAATTTTTCTTAGTATTTGTTAACTTAGTTGTGCTTCCAATAGCTACTACTGAATCTCCAGATAAAGCAACGCCTACCTTAGCAACTTTCAGTGTGTAAGTAAGTTTCTTTGTCTTTGCCTTAGCACTCTTCTTTGTAGAAGTCTTGTAAGTTACCTTAACCGGAAATATGCATGGTATTTTCCACGGAAGTATTGGAAATACCGGATTTATAAACAGAGTTTGGGGCAAAATCACTTCTACAAGTAACACGCAAGCAACATACAAGAAGCGATTAAATCTGATTTATGGCTTCGACCAGCGCAGGCACATCCAGATGCGTGTAAATTCGTTCTGTCAGGGACATAGCGCCGGAATGACCGACAATTTTTTTGATGGTCGTCTGATCGACATGTGCTTCGGCGAGCAGGGAAATCGTGGTGTGCCGGCAGCAGTGAGGTGTATGATCGATGTGCAGACGAAACATCAGAGGCTGGAAAACATTGTGGTAATACATATAATAGGTAAAATGCTGGCTGTCCAGGGTATGGATGAGATATTCACAATCGGAACAGTCATGAAGCCAGCGCTGGTAAAAGGGGAGTACTTTGTCAGCAATCGGAACTTTTCGAATGCCGTTTTCGGTTTTGCTGTCAATGACATCAAAATATTGTTCGGACAGATGAACATTTTCTTTTTTCAGATCTAAAAGCTCTGAGACACGGACACCATTGTATATCAGCATGAGGACTGTCTGGCAATAGGGATCGTTTTTGTGTTTCCACAGGAGAGTAATCTCAGAAGTGGAAAAACAGCTTCGTATGTTTTTATTAGGATTCCGGTCTTTGTATTTCGAAATATTTACATAGGCAGAATAATCTTTTGAGACAATTTCGTGCTTCATGGCATAAGAATAGAGCTGGTTAAAAAGAACACGGATTTTTTTCAGGGTAGGATAGTTTTTGCCACAGTGATCAATCACCTGCTGTAAATCATTGAGTCTCAAATTGTGAAATGGCATATCAGCAATGTTTTCACAAGTGGCAAAGGCCGCCCGATAGCCTTTGATGTTGGAGTGGGAGATGGTAGGAAACTTTTCTTCGGACCATCGGAGATAAATTTCCCGGAAGGTTAATTTCAGCGTTTCCCCATCGATGGGATAATTGTTGTAACGTGCCAGAATCTGCAGAGCTTCCGACCGGGTAGGAGCGTAGCCCAGAATCTGATAGTGCTGGATGCGCTTTCCCGTGATGTCATTGATGTGCCAGCCCGTAGTGATGCGTGCTGCGTAGGGTCTTCTTCTGTTGCCGGAGAGTTTTACGACTCCACCGTATCCGTTTGGTAATCTCATTTTTCTTCCTTTCATGTGTAAAAATTTATATTATCGTGTCAATCATACACATTTATTTGTAAAATTTTTAAGTATCACACAAGTAACAAAAAAGTGTTTTTACCTATATAAAAAGAAAAATAAAATCGACATGCCGGAATGATTGAAAAAAAACGAAATTTGGGGTATGATTATAGGCAATGAAACGTTAAGGAGAAAATAATCTTGAATACGAATGGAAACAAAAACACGTTAAAAGCAAATAAGATATTGATTCCCGTTATCTTGTTGATCGGATTGATTCCAATCATTGTGCATTCTTTTGTTTATGACACAAATCTGGCACAGTTTGACTGGTATCCGGAGAGCGCCGCAAAACAGACGGACTTCTTTTTTGCATGGAAGATGATTGCGATCATCCTTGTGGGAGTTGTAATGCTCGCAATTTTACTGATCCGGTATTTGAATAAAAAGGAGTTTGCATTTGAAAATTCCTTTTATTTTCTGATGGTGTATGCATTGTTTGTTGCAATGTCTGCCCTGTTTTCCAGTCACAAATACTGGGTGGCACATGGTACATATGAACTTTTTGAGCCTGTATGGGTTGTATTTGTCTATATGATACTGTGTTATTATGTCTATAATTATGTACAGGAAGAAAAACAGATAGAGGTAATCCTGCGCTGGTCCGGCATTGGAATCGCAATTGTTACTCTGATTGGATTTTTCCAGGTCTTTGGATTGGATTATTTTAAGACATCTCTGGGCAAACATCTGATGACGGACACAAGCTGGTGGAACCAGTTAGATAAGATTTCCTTTAATTTCGCAGATAAGACTGCGTATACGACACTTTACAATCCTAACTTTTTGTCATTTTATTTTGGCATGCTGATACCATTGCTGGTCTGCCTGTTTATTGGGGCGAAAAAGATGTGGCATCGTCTTGTAATCGCAGTCGCAGAGATTTGTTGCATTGTAGCACTGGTTGGAAGCAGAAGTTCTTCCGGATTTATTGCACTGGCAATTGGAGCGGTGATTCTCGCATTGGTTTTGCTCAGCCGGAAGAAAAAATTATTTGCAGCCGGGATTGTTGTGGTTATTATTGGAATGATAGCAGCAGGAGTACTGGCAAATACGACAGGCATCGGTCAAACTCTTAAAAAGACGGTTGTTGGAACGTATCATATGAAAGATCAGTTCTCTTTAAACGATATCAAAACAAACACAGATGATGTGGAACTTGATATCTGGAACAATCCTCTGTATGTGTCCTATGATCTGGGGAGCGACGGTGTAATCACCGTGGTATGCAAAGATGCAGATGGTCAGGAGATTCAGACAACAGAGGTAGATCAGGAAAATCATATTTTGGCCCTCAATGATGAACGGTTTGCAAATATACAGATTCAGCCGATCATGTTTACCGATAATACAGCAGGAATAAAGATGATCATAGATGGTGTCGAATGGGATTTCTCAAAAAATGATACGGACGGATATGAATATCTCAATCCTGCAGGAAAACTGGTAAAGTTTGAAAATCCAAAAGTTTCAACACTGTTTTTGGATGATGCAATGAGCAATCGAGGACATATCTGGAATAAAACGATTCCGCTTCTTGGAAAGCATGCTTTTATGGGGAGTGGGGCAAATACCTATATGTTTGAAGTGCCACAGGAAGATTATATCAGCCAGAACTATGTTTATGGAGCAAACAGCTATGACGTAAAAGCCCATAGCTGGTATCTGCAGCAGTGGGTGGAAACCGGACTGATCGGTACCCTGGCACTTCTGGTATTTTTGTTCTGGTATCTGGTACAGTCGATACGCATTTACCGCAGAGTGGATCTGCACGAAAGTATCAGCTGGGTTGGATTTGGATTATTTGCGGCAGTGCTGGTGTATATGATTGCAGGTATCGCAAATGATTCCAATGTATGTACCGCTCCGGTATTCTGGGGTATGCTTGGCCTGGGACTTGCGGTGAACCGGATGCTTGTAAAGAAAGAAAATCTCTTTGTTAAAGAACCGGTTTCTGCAGAAAGTGATACTGCCGTAAAACAGAGTGTTCCAAAAGCAGCAGAGAGTGTAAAAGCAGATACCGCGCAGATGGTACAGAATACTGAAGGAACAAGAGTGATGGAATCCTCAGTCAGGAAGAAATCATCGAAAAAACAATCGAGAAAACAGAGAAAGAATCAAAAATAACAGATTGAAATTATGAAAAAAATCATTCAAGATAAACAATTACTGATCAGACGGATTTTTCTGATGTGCTACGACGTGCTTGCAGTGTTTGCTGCAAGCATAGTTGCGTTATTGATTCGGTTTGATCTGAATATCAAAAGCGTACCGTTTCAATATATGGATGAAGTGTGGAGAGCACTTCCTTTTATGATAATTGTTACACTGGTCATTTTCTGGCTGCTCCGGCTGTATTCCAGTCTCTGGAGCTATGCGGGAGCACTGGAAATGATGTATGTGGTTTCAGCATGTATTCTGGATACCGTTGTTGTGACAGTGCTGATATTGCTTCGGAACTGGGGGGATATGTACCCGGTGCCGAGAAGCTTTTATATTCTGTATGGATTGTTTCTGTTTGTATTGGTCATGGGATGCAGATATTCCTACCGCGGACTGCGTGTGCTTCGCAATATGCGCAGAGCAGGTGTGTACAGACGAAATGTACTTGTAATCGGTGCGGGAGATGCAGGAAACCAGATCATCAAAGAAATCAACAACAGCCGCTATGTGAAAAAGAAGGTTGTTGGTGTGATTGATGATGACCGGAACAAGATCGGCAATTATATTCATGGAGCGAAAGTTGTAGGAGATCGGAGCGATATTCTGGAAAAAGTCGAAGAACTGCATGTGCATGAGATCATCATTGCCATGCCATCGGCCACACAGAAACAGATCAAGGGGATTCTTGATATTTGCAAAGAAACCGGATGCACATTAAAGCGTCTGCCTGGCATTTACCAGCTTGTAAACGGCGATGTCAGCGTCAGCAAATTAAAAGATGTAGATGTCAATGATCTTCTTGGGCGGGATCCGGTGACGGTTGATCTGCAGTCCATCATGGATTATGTTTCTGGGAAAATCATAATGGTTACCGGTGGCGGTGGCTCCATCGGAAGCGAATTGTGCCGGCAGATTGCCGCACACAAGCCAAAACAGCTGATTATTGTGGATATTTACGAGAATACGACCTATGATGTGCAAAACGAACTGAAAGTCCGGTTCCCGGATCTGGATCTTGTTGTGCTGATCGCATCCGTGCGGAATACGAATCGTATGAACTGGATTTTTGAACATTACAAGCCGGAGATTATCTATCATGCAGCGGCACATAAGCATGTGCCTCTCATGGAAGAGAGTCCGAACGAGGCAATTAAGAATAACGTGCTTGGCACGTGGAAGATTGTACAGGCGGCAGATCGGTACGGTGTGAAGAAATTTGTGATGATTTCCACGGATAAGGCAGTCAATCCAACCAATATCATGGGTGCCAGCAAGCGCATCTGTGAGATGATCATTCAGACCTATAACCGCAGATCGATGACAGATTTCGTAGCCGTGCGTTTTGGAAATGTGCTTGGCAGTAACGGAAGTGTGATTCCGCTGTTCAAAAAACAGATTGAGCGTGGAGGTCCGGTCACGGTTACCCATCCGGATATCGTGCGGTATTTTATGACAATTCCGGAAGCGGTATCTCTGGTACTGCAGGCGGGCACCTATGCCAAAGGTGGAGAAATTTTTGTTCTGGATATGGGAGAGCCGGTCAAGATTCTGGATCTGGCAAAAAACCTGATTCTTCTTTCTGGTCACAAGCCGGATGAGGATATCCATATCATTTTCACAGGACTTCGTCCAGGAGAAAAACTTTATGAAGAGATGCTGATGGATGAAGAAGGGATGCAGGATACCGCAAACAATCTGATTCATATCGGTAAACCGATTGAGCTGGATGAAGAAAAATTCATGCAGCAGTTGGAAGAATTAAAAGAGTACGTTGTGACAGAACCGGAAGACATCCGGGAGTGTGTCAAAAAAATCGTGCCGACGTATCATCCGGAACTGGCAGGGGAGAATAAATAAGTAAAAATAGAACGGCTATCAATGACAGCAATTCCGTGCATGGCACGTGAATTGCTGTTTTGCTTTTTACAGATGAAACGTATTGCGGGGATGTCTGGTAGTGAGGATGGCACGCTGCTTTGACATGGCAACATGCGTATAGATTTCTGTGATATGAATGGAACTGTGACCAAGCATTTCCTGTATATAGCGGATATCGACATCCGCTTCTAAAAGGCTGGTGGCAAATGTATGCCGGAACATATGCGGTGTAATATGCTGTTCAATTGCAGCAAGAGAAGCATATTTGTTGATCATCCGCCGTACCGACTGATCGGATAATGCCATTCCGTTTAGCGTCGCAAAGAAATGCTGGCAGGTTTCCATCTGGGGGAGAAATTCATTGCGGTATTCCGACAGAATCTGTATGACCTCGTGGTTTCCGATCTGAACAATGCGTTCTTTGGAACCTTTTCCGTAGATCAGGACTGATCCATCGTACAAATCGATGTCACAGATACGCAGAGCGCATAATTCGGAAATCCGTATTCCGGTTGCAAATAAAAGTTCTATGACAGCGGCATCCCGCAAAGCGTTTTTTCTCTGATAATCCGTTTTGGCGACGGTGCGCTGCTCATAGATCGTAGATAAGAAAATTTCGATCGTGTGCAATGGAATGGTTTTCGGCAAAATCACAGGTTCGCGGAATTTGATCTGCACCTTGTTGAAAGGATTCCGGGCGATGATTTCTTTATATTCCAGGTAGTGAAAAAGAGCTTTGACCGAGGCAATCTTTCTTTTTACGGTTTTGGGTTTGTACTTCTGGTGCAGATTGCCAATATAATTTTCCAACAAATCCGGTGTAATATCAGAAACATCCCTGCATGAAAAAATGGCATAAAATTGCTGAAGGTCGATGCGATATGCTTTCAGAGTCTTGGAATCCAGACGTTTTTGGTGACGGCAGTGTTCCAGATAGTTGTTGATGTGTGTCTGTAAATTATTCATGGGTGGTCTCCTTTGTATATGAAGTTTTGTTTAGGAGTATATGGTACATGAAATGGGGGAGATTTTGTTGGATAAGGCAAATTTTGAAAAAATTGTACAATATATAACAATTACATGGATAGAACAGTGGGGTTTCTTGTATCAGTATGGGTGGGAAAGGATATGGGATAGACTTCGGGGAAATACAGAATGTGGATGTCGAAAGCTGATGTTTTGATGGGAAAACGGTGAGATTAAACAATAAATTGCCGTTTAAATAAGAAAAATGGAGTAATGGAAGTAATAATCACAGTCATTGCAATATGCATTAAAATAGAGTATGATATAACATATGTAAATTTATGAAAATATGGGAAATCAGGAAGGAGCAAGTCAGCCATGAAAGGATACCATTACATCAAAAGAGGAATTGATATCATATTAAGTGGGATGGCGATCGTGATCTTATCACCACTCCTTCTTTTTTTATGTATTGCGATCAAACTGGATACACCGGGACCGATATTATTTAAGCAGAAGCGTGTCGGCATCCACCGGAGTTTCTTCCAGATTTACAAATTCCGTACCATGCGGATTGACACACCGAAGGATGTGCCGACACATATGCTGGAGAATCCGGAGCAGTACATCACAAAGGTGGGAAAATTCCTGCGCAAAACCAGTCTGGATGAACTGCCGCAGATTTTTAATATCTTCAAAGGAGAAATGAGTATCGTAGGACCGCGGCCGGCACTGTGGAATCAGGATGATCTGGTAGCAGAGCGTGAGAAATATGGTGCCAATGATGTGACACCGGGGCTGACCGGGTGGGCACAGATCAATGGCAGAGATGAACTGGAGATTCCGGACAAAGCAAGACTGGATGGCGAATATGTCAAACATCTGGGACTTTGGATGGATTTGAAATGTTTTCTTGGCACAATTGGATCCGTGCTCATGCACGACGGCGTGGTTGAAGGTGGAACCGGCGAACTGAACAAAGAGGAAGAAGAGACAGAAGCACACAAAAGCGAAACAGCACAGAGCAGCGCGAAAAAGGAAACCATTGTAAAAGACACAGAAGAAAGTGAAAAGGGCAGGAGAAAAAAGAAGATTCTGATCACCGGAAGCGGCAGTTATGTGGGAACTTCCGTGGAGGCATGGCTGAGACAATGGCCGGAGTACTACCAGGTTGACACGCTGGATATGAGAACCCAAACCTGGCGGACACACGATTTTTCTGCATATGATGTAGTCTATCATGTGGCGGGAATCGCACATGCAGATGTGGGACAGGTGACGGAAGAAGAAAAGAAGCAGTATTACCGCGTGAATACAGATCTGGCAGTAGAGACAGCCGAAAAAGCCAAAAAGGAAGGCGTGCAGCAGTTTCTCTTTATGTCTTCCATGATTGTATACAGCGGATGTAAAGAAAAGAAAATTACAAAAAATACAATTCCCAAACCATTGAATTTCTATGGAGACAGCAAATGGCAGGCGGATCAGAAAATACAGGCACTGGCAGATGAACGTTTTAAGGTTGTTGTATTGCGCCCGCCGATGATTTACGGAAAGGGATCAAAGGGAAACTATCCACAGCTTGCAAAACTGGCAGGAAAACTTCCGCTATTTCCGATTGTACATAATCAGCGTTCCATGCTTTATATAGAAAATCTGGCACAGTTTGTCAAACGGATGATCGACAACGAAGAGACCGGAGTGTTTTTCCCGCAGAACGAGCAGTATATCAATACTTCGGATCTGGTGCAGATGATCGCTGTGGTAAAAGGACATCGACTTGTGATGGTCCCAGCGACTGGCTGGATCATCCGGCTGATGAAAAAGATTCCGGGAAAAATTGGCACCCTGACGGGCAAAGCGTTTGGTGACAGTGTGTACGATATGCAGATGAGTGAATATAAGGAAGAATATCGTGTGTGTGACTGGAAAGAGTCGGTAAGAAGGACGGAAGGATAAGAGCTGGAATGGGAAAATCTTGCATAAATAAAAGAATTAAAGTATGATACTACTGAAAAGATGATAAATAGCTTAATGGTATGCATTCGAAGGTTTAGGAGATAGAAAAGCGTGAGAATAGACAAACTGCAAGTGCACAATTTCAGAGGTTTTTCAGATACAGAAATAGTATTAAACGGAAAAGATGCCATTTTTTATGGAGTAAACGGAATGGGAAAATCGTCAATACTGGATGTCTGCAATCTTCTCTTTCCCAGAATTATGCAGGAAGCAGCACAGGATGAACAGATAACAGCCTCTCTTTTAGGAGAAAAAGATGTAAAAGTTGGAGAAGAAGAAGCAAAAATAACGTTGTTTCTTGAAGACCAGGGAAATAATTTTCACTATTACCGAAAAAGAATTCAGGGGAAAAATCTGCATAATTCCAAAGAACTGAAGAGAGTTTCGGAATATATTCGAAAACAGTATCTGGGAGATTATTTGGAAACAGAAGAAGAGTATGAAAACGATGACACGGAAACACCACAGAAAGAGTTTACTTTAAATAATGAAAATATTCCTGTTTATGTGTTTTATGGAGTTGACCGCTATAATGAAAAAACACGTAAATTGAGAAGGCGTTATACAGGAGCAGCAGGGAAGCTGGATGCGTGGAGAGATTCTGCATTTGGAGGAGTGATCAATTTCCGGTTATTTTTTGAATGGTTCCGGGGAAGACAGGAATATGAAAACAGTATGCGAGTGGAAACACCGAATGCAGAAGATCCACAGTTACATGCAGTAAAAAAAGCTATATTAAACGCATTGGGAGATGGATTTTCGGAAATTCGTGTGAAAGTAACAGAAGAAGATGCGGAACTTATTGTCATCAAAAAAGAATTGGAATTGGCATTTTATCAATTGTCAGAAGGAGAAAAAAGTGTAATCGCACTGGTAGGCGATCTGAGCCGGAGGCTGGCAATTGCAAATCCAAAGAGGGAGAATCCGTTGGAAGGGGATGGCATTGTGCTGATTGATGAAATTGATCTGCATCTGCATCCGAAGTGGCAGGAGAAGATTTTTCCGGCTTTACAGAATACTTTTCCAAATATTCAGTTTATTGTTTCCACACATGCTCCGAAAGTGCTGGAGTCTGTGGATGAAAATATACAGGTAATACGTTTGCATGAAGATGCAGAAACGCATCTGGTTTTGGCAGAACCGATGGAGCCGATGAACGGCTGGGATGTCAATACAATTCTGGAAGATTACATGGATACCGAAGTATATAACAGGAAGACAACGGAACTCTTAGAGCAAATAAATGTGTATCTGAATGAAAAAGCATATGATGAGGCAGAAAAACTTGTAAATAAGCTTGCATGGATGACATCGGAAGAGAATACGAAAGTTGTGCGTGCAAGAATCTTGATTGCAAAAGGGCGATAAAGTTTTTATGATTTATATTCAAAAGACAGGTGAACCAGAAGAAGTAAGCCGGTGGAAGAAAAAATTCAAGAATAAGCATAAAAGAGAAGCAGGGTATGAGGATATCCGGCATGAAAAGGAACTGCAAATATTAAAGAATGCATTGCTTGCAGAACAGAGACATCTTTGCTGCTATTGTTGTTCTTATATTAAAAATACAGAGACTGAAGTACAAAAGAATAGTTTTCATGTGGAACATTTTCGACCTCAGGCACAAAATCAGAATTTATCTCTGACCTATAATAATCTTCATGCTTCTTGTAATGGAGACAATCGCAGGCACTGTGGGCATAAAAAAGAAAATAATTTTGATGCAAAGCGGATGATTTCTCCGCTGGAGAAGGATTGTGAAAGTCATTTTCGATATCAGCAGGATGGAACAATACAGCCGGCGGAAAAGACAGATGAGGCAGCTGAGTATACAATTACAAAGTTGAACCTGAATGATAAACGTTTATGTCGTGCCAGAGAAAACGCTTTATGGACGTTTAATGTGTTCCAGTTGAATGGAGAAGAAAAACAGCGGGAATTGAAAAAATTTGAATGTTCAGAAGAACTGCCACCTTATTGGGACGCAATTAAATATTTTTTGACACAGGGAGACTGATATACGTGAAATATGATAGAAATCTGGTCGCTACAATCATTGAAAACGAATTTTGGGATGACTTGTATAATGAAATTGACGATTCTGTTATGAACATGGAAGGTCAGGAATTGGATGAAGCGTTTGAGACATATGTTGACTATGCAGAATTGGATCAAATAGAAAATGTCAAAGTTGTCCGGGTAGAACAGGAAGAGGATGATACATGTACGATTGTGAGAGGCATATTGGAAGCGGATGTTTCTCTTGATGGTTATCTATATTTTGAAGGGGAAAATAATATGGTGAACAGTTCGGAAGTTACATTGGAATTCGAATTTCAATTTGAGCATCAGAATGGGAAAAATCGCCAATTTGTGTCCCGGGTAATTGCATAACTTATAATTGATAGAAGATATCATGAAGAATAAAAAATGGTGGAATCTGTAGAAACTGTGATAGGACAGATTAATACAAAGAGTGGAGGTTTAGGGATGCCGTACGTGTCACCTGTTGTTGAAAATGATTTTAAAGACCGGTTGAACAAGTGCGTAGATATTATTAAAAATTCGAGTATCAAATATCAGAGTTTTGGGATTTTTGGAAGCTACGCGAGAAATGATTATAAGGCCAGCAGTGATATCGACTTTTGCATCATAGTTCCGGAAAAACCGGAAAGATGGATGATGGGAGCCTTGCGGGAAGAACTCGAGATGTTGCATGCGGATGTGGTTTTTGTAACACCGCAGTATTTCGAACATGATAATTCAAAGTTTACACAACAGTTAAGAAGAGATTATAAGGAGTTGAAAATATGATAAAGGCAAATTCTTATTATTCTATTGCGTGCAATGAATTCTGGTATTTAAGGGATGCAGTGTCACCTGTATACTGCAATCCGGCTGCAGCTTCGGCACAGCAAATTGCAGAAAAAATGTTGAAATCTGTGGCAGAACTGGTTTGTACTGGAATTGAAAAACTAATGACATCCCATAATTTGCGCGCCTTATACGACGAAATTAAAAGGGTGGATACTTCCTTGCAATTAGAGAGGAAGGATCTGGCATTACTCAAAGACTATTATTATGATGCAAGATATCCGGGGGATAATTTTGTTATTGTGACAGTGGATGAGCTACGTGAGGCATTGGAGATCATGCTTGACGTTGTAGAAGCTGTAAATTGCTGGAGAACGTCTCATGAATTGGAGATATTAATTGCTGATCCGAGAGGGGAGTTTCAATCAGCGATGAGCAGATTGAAACAGAAATTTTGAAATTATGTGAAAACTTATATACGCAGAATATTAATGCATTATTAAAAAATATGGAGCCATAGTTTCGGTAGAAGTGATAAAACCGGTTGGATGATAAGTCTGACTGGTTTTTTACATTGAGTAAGATAAAGGTTCGTGATATAATAAAAATAATATTTATTGGATTTGGGGTTACGGAAGACAGAGGACAAGGGAATGCATATAGTTAAGGAACTTATCGATAATATATCATCAACAAGCCTGAATAGATTTCTTACCGAACAGAAAATTGCAAATGAGCAGAGGCTGTCTTTTTCGGACCAGCGGGTTTTGCTAGAACAGCTTTGTCAAAGCGGATTGATTTCTGTTGAGGATCTGAATGATTTTTTCTTTCAAGAATTATTATATGGTCATCATCGATTGATGCGCGTGTATTCATTAACTGCTTCGACCTGTCTGCGATTAAAGAGCAGGGATTCGTGGGGCAGACTTATGCGCAAATTCCAGATCCCAGATTGGGCGTACAACCAGATCATAGAAACGATTCCGCAGAAGGAAGACTCCACGAAGCTTGCAGCGATACAGGAAGAAAGAAGGAATGGAAATTTAATCAGGGTGCATCTGATTTTTGTATTCTGCATGTTAAAAGATTCTGCAGGTCCGATCGAGGAGGAGTGTTCCTATCTTCCGGTAACTATTGACCTGGAACAGCGCTGCATGATTGGTAAAGTATGGAATCAGCATGGAATTATACAGGAGAGCCGTCCGCAGATTCAGCTTGATAAGATCTATAGTATAGTAGAAGAAACATTAGAACTGGAATTGGACAACAATAGACCGGCTGATCCGCAGAATGTATTGTATGACATGAGCAAAGAATTGTTCAACCAGTTTTTTGAACGGCTTCCAAATATAAAAGAGATTGATGATAAGAGAGAGAGCCTTAGCAGCATTATCGATGCAATGTTACAAAATATTCCGTTGCATCATGTAGAACAAAAAGACGGAAAATTATATATGCCGGATGGAATCATTAATTTAGAGGAAGAACTATATCGCCTGATTCAACAGACCGCATTATATGACTACCGGGAAGATCATGCATTGAATACGCTTCTTCCAAGTGATGAAAAATATATATCAAAAATTCGATTTAGTGACAGAGATAATCTGTCGGCAAACTTAACAGGAGAAAATGGTGTAGATTGTATTTATGATGCCAAGACGTTTATGTGTATCAGGGATTCTTTGGATATCGTGAAAAGAATTATTTCCCTGACGGTCAATTTCCCAAGAGCGCGAGGGGTATTACAAGTGAAATATGAAGCTGATAATTATCAGTTTCTGACGCTGCACATTTTGGAAGGAAAATATTATTCGGAAAAAGAATTTCAGCAGATATGGGGGCTTTATAAAGAGTATGAACGAAAGAGAAGCGGTTCGGCAATGTATGAAAATCCTGCCGCAGTTGACACAAAGGCAATGTAAGCAGTTTACGATGCAGGACCTGAGTGAACGGCTGGATCTGGAAATTACATATACCAAAAGTATGCTGCAGGTTCTGTGTGCAAAAAATCTGGTTCAAAAAGAACTGCACTATAGCTGCCCACAATGCCATAGTCAGAATGTCTTCGTATGTGATGGATTTGCTGCTTCGTATCAATGCTATCACTGTCAGGCAATCCTGGAACCGACACGGGTAGAAAACGAAGGGAGACCGTTTTACAGTGTTTCCAAGGATGACTTTATACAGTATACAAAAGAGACGTATCCGGATATCTTTCATATGACATGCGAGCCGGAAAAAGAAATTATTCCATTCCGTCCGGTGGTTGTCGAGCAATCGGAAGAAAATGTTGCTCCGGTGACCGGGGATGACAAGGTAGAGATGGTAGATGATAAAGCTGAGAAAACGGATAATGACCTTGAGAAGCGTGTGGTTAGCTTGGAAAATGATAAAAAGGGGAAGAATCTGTTTTGGGCGATGGTAAAGATAATTGTATGGGTTACATTTATGCTGCTTGCCTCTTGGTTTGTCTTGTATGAAATGCTCGATATTTTTGTCTTTAAGGATCAACATGCCTTTCTTTATGAGATGTTTATGTTTGCAATGAAGGGAAGTGTGATTGAGACAAAGGATTGGGGCGGTATATTTATAACTATCATTGGTGGAATATTGACTTTGGTGGTTGGTGGAATTGATGTATTGGGATGGAAGAAGATACATCAATATTACCATACTATAAAAGAAGAATTAATTAGTTGAGTATTTGGTGAAAGGAAAAGATGAAACGAGTTCTAATGCTGGCGTCCGTCGCCTCCATGATTGACCAATTTAATATGCCAAACATTGCATTACTGCAGAAACTGGGCTATCAGGTAGATGTGGCCTGCAATTTTATCGAAGGAAATACCTGCTCGGATGCGCGTGTCGCAGAATTGAAGCAAAAACTGCAGGATATGCATGTGCGCTGCTACCAGATTGATTTCGCACGGAATATCAAACACATGGGGCAGAACATGAGGGCACTGAGGCAGGTAGAAAGTTTGATGAAGCAAAATCGGTATGCATTTTGCCACTGTCACAGCCCGATTGGTGGTGTGGTGGCACGGATCGCCGGGCACCGGACGAAAACGAAGGTGATTTATACCGCGCACGGATTTCATTTCTATCAGGGAGCTCCGATTGTGAATTGGCTGGTGTATTATCCGGTGGAGAAGGTGCTGAGTCGTTGGACGGATGTGCTTATCACGATTAATCATGAGGATTATGCGTTGGCGAAGAAGAAATTCCATGCGAAGAAGACCTATTATTTGCCGGGGATCGGAATTGATCTGGAAAAGTTTCATGTGGGTAATGCCGAAGATATAGAAAAAAAGAGACAGGAGCTGGGATTACATCCGAAAGATATCTTTTTGCTTTCGGTTGGGGAACTCAGCGACCGGAAAAATCATGTGGTTGTTATAGAAGCTATGAAGTATCTGGTACAGAATTACCCACAACTGAAATATTTTATTTGCGGGCAGGGAGAAAAAAAGCAGGAATTGCAGCAACTAATTCGAGACTATCATCTGGAGGATCATGTAAAGCTATTGGGGTTTCGGACAGATGTGGCAGAACTCTGTCAGGCAGCAGATGTGTTTGTATTTCCTTCTAAGCAGGAAGGACTTCCGGTTGCGCTGATGGAGGCGATGGCTTGCGGAGTGCCGGTGGTGTGCAGCAGGATTCGGGGGAATACGGATTTGGTGGAAGATGAAAAGGGAGGTATATTACTTGATTTTGAAGATGTGGGTGCATACGAAAATGTGCTTTTAATGTTATTGAAGATAAAATTGCAGAAATTAGAAATATTGAAAAGAATGGGGATGATAAATCAGAAAAAAATAGAAAGATTTGATAGAAATGTTGTGGGACAGACTATGAAAAACATCTATCAAAACGTATAAGAATAAATATATGACAGAATTGCGGTCTTGTTTTTACGACATATTATGATATACTTTATAACGGTATATTTAAAATTATACTGAATATGACGAAAATGGAGAATGCAAAAGTGGTAAAGAATCAGCAAAAAAGATGGTTGATTAAAGTATTTGTAATATTAGAACTAGTTATACTCGGATTTATGGGGGTATTTTATTATTCTTGTGGTGAACAACTTTATGTTCGTGAGTCCGGAGGGAATATTGATGAATTTGGAGCAACCAATGATGTGGGAGAACTTGTAGAAGGAACGGCTGTGGAACAGACATATACATCTGTTATGGATCAGATCTCACAAATTGGGGTGATGGTTTCAAATTACGGACAGGAATATACAAGCAAGCTTTATATTAATGTACAAGATGTTACTAGGGATCAACTGATTGCAAATGGAACATTTGATGTGTCAGATATAGGATTGAATCAATATGTATATGTCGAGGCAAAAAAAGATGTGAACGTTTATAGAGGGGATGTTATAAAAATTTCAGTCACATCGAACGCAGAACCGGGAAATGCGCCTACAGTATTGTATAATGCTGGATATTCTTTTGAGCAGGAGAATATAGGGCAAAATGCTATATTTAGTATAAATACAAATATTGTTCCTGGAACATTGTGTATTTCAGTTCAAGGCAAAGATTTTGTGTGGACAGGTCCAAATTATTGGAAATTAGTTGTGGCAGTGATTATTGTTTTTGCATTGCTTTATTGGATTTTAGCGATTCGATACCGAAAAGGAAAAGAAACATATCTTTTTACAAGCTTTGCGTTGATTAAAAAATATAAATTTTTGTTAAAACAGCTTGTCTCAAGGGATTTTAAAACTCGTTATAAGAGATCAGTACTGGGAGTGTTTTGGAGTTTTTTGAACCCATTGTTAATGATGATTGTGCAATATCTTGTGTTTTCACAATTGTTTAAAGCTGATATAGATAATTATCCCGTTTATCTACTTAGCGGATTGGTTGTGTTTAATTTCTTTAATGAAGCTGTAGGACAAGCGCTTATTTCGATTGTTGGAAATGCATCATTAATTACAAAAGTTTATTTGCCAAAATATGTTTATCCTATAACCAAAGTTTTGTCATCAAGTATTAATTTGCTGATGTCATGGATTCCGTTGATGATAGCTGCTTTTATTACTGGAGAAGGTTTTACAAAGGCATATTTAATGATTCCATATATATTGATATGCCTTGTTATTTTTACAATGGGATGGGGAATGATTATGGCTGCTGGAATGACTTTTTTTAGAGATTTGCAGTTTTTATGGGGAATTATAAGCATGATTTGGATGTATATGACACCAATTTTTTATCCTCTGACGATTGTTCCTAAGGAAATTAGAATGTATTTTGAATACAATCCTATGTTACATTATGTGAATGCAATTCGTTCGATTGTTTTAGATGGAGTGACTCCAAAACCTATCGAATTTATGATATGTACATTATCTGCATTGGTAATGTTTGTGATTGGAGGACTTGTATTTAAAAAATCACAGGATAAATTTGTTTTTTATATATAGGAGTAATAAGCAGATGAGAGAACCAATGATTAAAATTGAAAATGTTTCATTGAAGTTTAATGTTGATAGGAATAGGGCAAATACATTGAAGGAGTATGTTGTTCGTTTTTTAAAGAGAGATTTAAAGTATGAAGAATTTTGGGCATTGCGGGGAATTTCATTTGAGGTAGAACAGGGTGATGTTATTGGAATTATTGGACATAATGGGGCCGGAAAGAGTACATTACTCAAAGTGATTTCAGGAATTATGAAACCAACGAAAGGATCTGTAAAATTAGGAGGAAATATTGTACCAATGCTTGAACTTGGATCGGGCTTTGATTTCGAACTATCGGGTAGAGAAAATATTTATTTGAATGGTGCTATATTAGGGTACTCAGAAGAATTCTTAAAGAGCAAGTACGAGGAAATTGTAGAGTTTTCAGAATTGGGGACTTTTATAGAGTCACCAATAAGAACATATTCTTCCGGAATGTTGGCAAGATTAGCCTTTTCGATTGCTTGTGTTGTTGAACCGGAAATATTGATTGTAGATGAAATTTTGTCGGTAGGAGATGCTGATTTTCAAGAAAAAAGTAGAAATAAGATGATGGAGCTGATGACAGGTGGTACGACTGTGTTTTTTGTATCCCATGATATGGATCAGATTAAGGAAATGTGTAATAAAGTGGTATGGATAGAGCATGGTGTCATGCAGGAAATAGGAACAACAGAAGATGTTTGCAAGCATTATACCAGAATAAAATAAAACGGAGGGAAAAGAAATGAAAGTGGTAATTTTGGCAGGAGGATTAGGAACTAGAATATCGGAGGAGTCACATTTGAGACCAAAGCCGATGATTGAAATTGGTGGGCAACCGATTTTATGGCATATTATGAAAGAATATTCATATTATGGATTTAATGAATTTGTGATTTGTGCTGGATATAAGCAGCAAGTGATTAAAGAATATTTTGCAGATTATTATTTACATCGTTCAGATATAACATTTGATTTCTCAAAAGAGAATTCTATTCAGATTCATAATAATGTTGCTGAACCGTGGAAGGTTACTATTGTTGATACGGGATTGAACACCTTAACGGGTGGACGAATTAAGAGAGTAAAAGATTATATTGGAAATGAAACATTTATGTTGACCTATGGTGATGGGGTTTGTGATGTGAATATTAAAGATGTCTATGAATATCACAAAAAAGGTGGAAAGCTTGCTACAATGACAGCTATTCAGCCAGGGGGAAGATTTGGAACATTAGAGATCAGTGAAAATAACATTATTGAAAAGTTTGCCGAAAAGAGAAAAGAAGATGGTGGATGGATCAATGGGGGATATATGGTATTGGAGCCACAGGTGATTGATTACATAGATGGCGATATGACTACTTTTGAGAGAGAACCTTTGGAACATTTGTCAGCAGAAGGGCAGTTACAGGCATATAAATATGATGGATTTTGGCAGTGCATGGATACAATGCGTGATAAGATGCAATTAGAGGAAATGTTAGAACAGAATAAAGCACCATGGAAAGTGTGGGACAGATAAATATGAATTTGAGTTTTTATAGTGGAAAAACAGTATTGATTACAGGCCATACCGGTTTTAAAGGTAGCTGGATGTGTAAGGTGTTGCAGCAGGTCGGGGCAAATGTTGTAGGATACTCTCTTGAACCTCCAACGAACCCAAGCTTGTTTAAGATGGCAAAATTAGATGAACATATGAATTCGATTATTGGAGATATACGTGATTTGGATAAGTTGAATCAGGTTTTTGACCAATATCAGCCGGAGATTGTTATTCATATGGCTGCACAGCCAATTGTTAGAGAAAGCTATGTGAATCCAGTATACACATATGAGACAAATGTTATGGGGACGGTGAATATCCTAGAGGCTGTTCGCTTACATAGTTGTGTGAAGTCTGTTATTAACGTGACAACGGATAAGGTGTATCGGAATAATGAGTGGGCATGGGGATATCGTGAAAATGATATATTAGATGGATATGACCCATATTCTAATTCAAAGTCGTGTTCTGAATTGGTCACAAGTTCTTATAAGAAGTCATTTTTTCAAAATCGTGAAGTCGCAATTTCCACTTGCCGTGCTGGCAATGTCATTGGTGGTGGAGATTTTGCAAAGGACAGAATTATACCGGATTGTGTGCGTGCACAAGAAAAAAAAGAGACAATTATTGTGCGTAATCCATATTCCATTCGACCATATCAGCATGTGCTGGAACCAGTATGCACTTACCTGAAACTTGCAGAGTTACAGTATCATGATAGAGAAAAATATGAAGGAAATTATAATATTGGACCAGATGATCAGGATTGTGTGACAACTGGTGAGCTGGTTGATATGTTTTGCAAATGCTGGGGAGAAGATGCAGCTTGGGAAGATCAATCCGAAAAGAATGCTCCGCATGAGGCTGGATTTTTGAAATTGGATTGCTCAAAGATTAAACAGATTATGGAATGGAGACCGAAATGGCATATTTCAGAGGCTGTAAACAATTGTGCAAAATGGAGCAAGATCTATCTGTCTAACGGCAATATTGTAGAGGAAATGGATAGGGAGATCGCAGATTACTTAAAGTAGAGGAAGATGAATATGAAAAAAGCAATTGTAACGGGTGCAAATGGATTCGTTGGTGGAGCAGTAACTAGAACTCTGATTAAAAATGGAGTTCGGGTAATTGCTCTGGATATGGAAGGGTGTAACAATAATATCCCCAATAGTGAAATGGTAGAATTCTATCCGTTTTCATTGGATGCTATTGATGATTTAGAAGAAGTATTAAAAGATAAGAATGCAGATATCTTTTATCATTTTGCTTGGGCAGGATCAGCAGGACCACAGAGAGCAAATACAGAATTACAATTAAAAAATGCACAATGGACGGTAGATTGTCTGAGATTTGCAAAGAAAATAGGGTGTACAAGATTTGTAAATGCTGGAAGCATTATGGAGCAGGAGACTATAAAAGCAGTATTTAATGCTGGAAATAAACCAGGACTTGGATATATATATGGAAGTGGCAAGCTTGTTGCACATACGATGTGCAAATCTGTTGCGGCAGATATTGGAATTGATCTTTTATGGGCAATGATTACAAACGCCTATGGTGTTGGGGAGAAAAGTCCACGAATGGTGAATACAACTATCCAGAAATGTATAAGAGGAGAGGTGCCGCAGTTTACAGCTGGTACACAGAATTATGATTTTGTGTATATTGATGATGTTGCAAGAGCATTTTATCTAATCGGAGAAAATGGAAAGCCATTTAATGAATATTTGATTGGATCTTCAAATGCGAAACCATTAAAAGAGTTCCTTTTGGAAATGAAATCTTCGATTGCACCAGATTTGGATTTTGTTTTTGGAGATATTCCATTTACTGGAATAAATCTTACATTAGAGGATTTTGATTGTTCAAAAACGGAGCAGGATACTGGATTTAAGGCAGAAATTAGTTTTGCTGAAGGATGTAAAAAAACCCGTGATTGGTGGTTGGAGATTAAGAACAAGGAGAATAGTGAAAAGTTATGATTCAGAAATTTGAGTTTGAAAAGACAGAGATTGAAGGATTGATTGAAGTAACACCATTCAATGCAGATGATGTGCGCGGATGTTTTACAAAAGATTATTCCAAAGAAGTGTTTGAGGCAAATGGAATCAAACATGATTTGCAGGAGGTGTTCTATACTACTTCATATAAAGGTGTTATTCGTGCATTGCATTTTCAAAGAGTAAAACAGCAACCTAAATTGGTTCGGTGTATTTATGGACATGTATACGATGTGGTGGTTGACTTGAGAAAAGATAGTCCGACTTTTAAGAAATGGTTGGGCTTTGATCTGATTGGAACGAAACATAATGAAATATTGGTTCCGTCGGGATGTGCACATGGATATCTGGTATTGGAAGAATCTATTGTAAGCTATAAATGTGCGGAAAAATTTTATGGCGAGTATGATGATGGAATTATGTGGAATGATCCAGAAATTAATGTAGAATGGCCACTGGATAAGGTAGGAGGCAGCGACAAAGTGATACTTGCGGACAAGGATAAAAATTTACAAAGTTTCAGGGAATTCATGACCACATATGGAGGATTCTAAAATGTCATATGATGCAATTGTAGTGGGATGTGGTTTGTCTGGATCTGTTGTTGCGCGTTATTTAGCAGAGAAAAAGAATCAAAAGGTTTTGATTATAGATCGACGTTCTCATATTGGTGGAAATATGTATGATTATAAAGATGAACATGGAATTTTAGTTCATAAATATGGTCCGCACACATTTCATACAAAAGAGAAAAATTTATATGATTATATGTGTAGATATGCTGAATGGGAGGAGTATCATTTGACTTGTGGTGCTGTGATTAATGGAAAGTATACGCCGACACCATTTAATTTTCAAACGATTGATGATTTTTTTGAAAAAGAAAAAGCAAATGCTATTAAATGTGCAATAAAAGAAGCATATCCGAACAGTGAATTCGCAACGGTATTAGAGTTGTTGCAGCACGAAAATGATCTGATACGTGAATATGCAAACTTTCTTTTTGATAATGACTATAGTTTGTACACTGCAAAACAGTGGGGGGTATCTCCTAAAGAGATTGATCCAAGTGTATTAAAGAGAGTACCTGTTCGTTTTAGCTATGAAGAAGGATACTTTGATGATGCATATCAGGTTATGCCCAAAACATCGTTTACTAATTTTTTTGAAAATATTCTTAATCACCATAATATTACAATTTCTTTGAACACAGAAGCAAAAATAGTAATAAAATTGGAAAGTAAATCCAAAACCGTAATATATAATGGTCATGAGTTTGAAGGAAAAGTGATTTATACTGGACCGATAGATGAGTTATTTGATTATGAATATGGAATATTACCATATCGATCTCTAAGATTTGAATGGAAGACTGAACAAACGGATAGTTTTCAAAATGCCCCGGTAGTAGCATATCCGCAAGAGGAGGATTTTACAAGAATAACGGAGTATACAAAATTACCGGTACAAAGAGCAAATGGATGGACTACATATGCCATTGAATATTCTTTACCTTATAAAAATGGAATGAAGGCAGAACCATATTATCCAGTGTTAACAGAAGAATCGCAAGAAATATATCAAAAATATCTGAAAGAAGCAAAAAAGTATGACAATTTGCTGTTATGTGGGAGATTGGCTGATTTTAAGTATTATAATATGGATCAGGCATTGAAAAAGGCATTGAAAATATGTAGTAATTGTTAGATGTTATAGAGTTTGATAAGGGAGAAAAAAGTAATATGAAAATAGAGACGAGTTCGCCAAATGTAAAGATTTTTGTTTCTCATCGGATTGATTTAGAGAGTCAAGTAATAGACAATCCATTGTATATAAATGTTCGTTGTGGTGCGGTTTATGACAAGCGACAGTCAGATGAATACGTAAAAATGTTGGGAGATAATGTAGGAGATAATATTTCAGAAAAACGATTAAAATATGGGGAGCTAACAGTACAGTATTGGGCTTGGAAAAATCAAAAAGCGGATTATTATGGTTTATGTCATTATAGAAGATATCTTAGTTTTGGGGATTTAAGTCAAGATGATATAAATAAAAATGATAATGGACAGATAGAGGAATCATGTCCTAATGAGAAAATTATTAGTAAACATAAATTAAATGACGAAAAATATCAAAAAAAAATTATAGAAAATTACGATATTATATATGGGGAATCATTTGATATAAGAAGTAAGGAAACACCTAAGGGAAAGAAAGAAACAGTTTATAAACATTGGAAAGCATGGGAAGGGGTTATAATAGAAGATGGCGTAATTGATAAATTGTGCGAAATTGTGAAAAGACTTTATCCACAGTATATAACTCCTTTGAATAAATATTTGAATGGAAAAAAGTACATAGGTTTTAATTGTTATATCATGAGACAAGAATATTTTTCAGAAATGTGTGAATTTCAATTTGGAGTACTTGAAGAATTAGAAAGAGAAGTAGATACTTCTTTGTATAATGAAGATAGATTGCGCACTTTTGGATTTATGGGTGAAGTTTTATATGGAACTTATATTGTATCTTGCATGATGAAAAAAAATATTAGAATAAAAGAACTGCCACTTGTATATTTTAAGTATACCAAGAAACGTCAAAAGTTAGAACCAATTTTGAATAATAAAGATAATACAATTCCAATTGTATTTATGTCAAGCGATTTTTATGTTCCATACTTATATGTTTGTATTATGTCTTTGATAGAAATGAATAACGAAAGATATTTTTATGATATTATTGTTTTGGAAAAGGAAATATCAAAAGAGCATAAAAACATTCTGAAGCAAATGTGTGATAAATTTAGTAATATTTCATTGAGATTTTATAATCCGTGTTATGAAATTGGAAACTCTAAATTTTATATTGCACATGCAGTATATGCAGAGGAAGCCTATTATAGGATGTTAACCCCTTGGATTCTTGAAGATTACGACAAGGCGATTGTAATGGATAGTGACATAATTATCCAAAGAGATGTGGCAGATTTATTCAATATAGAGCTTGATAATTATTATGCAGCAGCGGTAAAAGATATTGTATTTCAAGGAATTTTGAATGGTAGTGTTCCCGGAACTTATGAATATGTAAAGGAAACAATGGGAATGAATGAGCCATATGAATATATAAATACAGGTGTTCTTCTTATGAATTTAAAGGAAATTCGCAAAAATTTTCACCAAGAAGAAATAGTTCAGCTTGCTAATACTAAAAAATTTAGAATACAAGAACAAGATATTTTAAATGTTCTTTTAGAGGGACATTTAAAGTTTTTGGATGTTAGATGGAATTATTATATAGTTGTTTCAGAATTTTTAAAAACATCTATTAATTATGCTCCTTATGAGTCTAAATGTGAGTATGAAACTGCGTGGGATAATCCATATTTTGTTCATTATGCAGGTGTTCCTAAGCCATGGACAACTCCATCTGTCGAGAAGGCGCAACTTTGGTGGGATTATGCTAAAAAGTCTCCGTTTTATGAAATATTTATTCAGAGAATTATAGAACCGGCATATAATGGAATTTATGAAATTAAAACAAAAATAGGCTATGATGATAACAGAACAATGGTTCGAAAGGTGGCAGATAAATTGTTACCTTTGAATTCAAAGCGAAGAAATGCAGTGCGAACAATATATCATGCAATAAGTCATAGAAGTGGAGATGTTGGATAGATTATTTAATAAATTTGTGATTAATGAGAGTTATGCTTGTGATTATAAAATATGTAATATCTAATATCTGTTTAGAATCTTGTTAGTTGAAAATGATATTCGTTCAGCGCTTTATGGATCAGCCTGCAAGCATTTATCCCATGTTGGTGGGCTGATTTTCGAAGTAGATCATGATTTGTAAGATATTCCTGTGCGTCTTTTTTGGTTTCGGAGGCATCCTGAGACATTGATATTTACTTTTTCCATTCTCAGATTGAGTTATGCTTGAGTGTTGTCAAAGGGTACACAGAGATTCTTTATAAATAGACTGATTGATTTCTTGTAATTATTTAGTCTGCAGATTAAATTTAATCCCTTGCTTTTTCCTTACAACCACGTTTTTTAGCAGGTGTTTCAGAAAGCGGATTTTCCTCTATGTAGTTTTGATGATGGCATCATACTCCTGATCAAGCTTGTTATGGTGATAGTAGCTGATCTCATCTTTATCCGAAAGAAGCGCTCTATCATACACCTTTTTCATGTCGAGAAGAAGTTTCTAAAAACTGACTTCCTATGTCACTCTGGGTGGCTTTCAGTTACGCCGTTTAATTTCCAAAGGAGATGTGTATAGCAGAGGGGATGTGATATGTCCTGATATTTTTAGTAAGGCATTCAGCAGATTTTATTAGCGCGGTTGCCGATCTCATCACAATGGTAGATCCGAACATGACCATTTTCAGATGAATTCGCTTATAAGTATCTTTCAGAGATTTCGCACACCGGATTACAATGTTTTTAATGGTTTTTATTGCCAATGGAATGTGAATGTATTGGACGGAATTTTATGCGCACGATTGTTGCTGATTTCCAAACTGTGTTGAATGCTACGCCCATCGCTTGAAATTTTTGGCATATTGGTTAGTTGTCTTTATGTTTTCAGAGTATAATTTCACACCACTAAGCAAAGATTATTTGATTACTTCGATATGATTGTGAGGGAGTGATATCTACAGTCACAACCGCATTAATCTCAAGATAGGTTCCTATTATACAAGTTTTACCAGGGCATTTTGCTCGATAAGGTTATCTGATATAGTCAGAATGCATATGGTCCTTGGCATGATCTGGATTAGAATGACAGAAGGACAAACACCATCATGACCTTCGTGAGCGTTATGCGTCTTTCCAGAGAATTCACAGAGGTTTTGCTTCTGTTTTACTGTGGACTTCTTAAGTTCGACGGATGAATGAGGATTGGAACTGTTTTGAGAGATTTTGTTTAGCTGTTCCTTTAGTTCTTTGATTGGATTAGCAGAAAATTTGAACAGTTACAATATGTATTATAAAGAAACAGTGGATTTTGGTTGGAAAATTAAAAGATTAGTTTAACAAGTAGTAGATGAGAAACAACTCAAATGTAAATTCAAATGTGTTAATAAATATGATATTTTTTGAATAATGCATGATTATATTAATGGAGAAATTTATTGCATGGAGTGGAGAGAGAGAGAACTTACGGATGCCTTTACTTGGAATGAAAGGGCATGGATAGAGAGAAAAAATCTATTGAGTCGGTGGATAGGCAACGACATTTATAGCATTGTGGATTTGGGAGCTGGCAATATGAGCTTAAAAAATATTTTACCAAAGTGTATCTCATATTATCCAGTTGATTATATTGCTAGATCGGACCAAACGATAGTTGCAGATTTTAATAATTATGAGTTTCCAGAACTTTCGGTTGATTGTTGTTTCTGTTCAGGTGTACTTGAATATATAAAGGATTTAGACTGGTTTGTCAAGAAACTTCATCAAACTGGATGCAAATATATACTGACTTCTTATAGTATTAGACAAGAAAATGAGTCTATAGAGGAAAGAAGATCGCGTGCATGGGTAAATGACTATACATTTAATCAATTGGTGGATCTGTTTCAGAAGAATGGATTTATATTAACAGATTGGAATAAGCATTTTGAGTACAGTCCGCTGCTGAAGTTTGAGAGAAGTATGCCTTCAACGTTGATTAAAAATTATTTTTGTACTGGATGTAGTGCGTGTGCGGAATCATGTACTATAGGAGCTTTGACAATGCGTCAAGATAGTGAGGGGTTTTACAAACCAGTATTGGATAGTTCTAAATGTGTTGGTTGTAGGAAATGCATAGAGTCGTGTCACGTACTTCATGAACAAAGCCTTTTTTTGGGAAAACCTAAAGTTTTTGCCTACCAAGCTAAGGAGGAGATTAGAAAAAGAAGCAGTTCAGGAGGCATTTTTTGGCATTTAGCAAAAAAGACAATTGATCAAAAAGGGGTAGTATTTGGCGCGGTTTGGAATGAAAATTTTACAGTAGAGCATCGGTATATTGAGTGTGTAAATGAGATAGAACTGATGCAACATTCGAAATATATGCAATCGGAAATAAAGAATAGTTATCGACAGGCAGAAAAATTTTTGAAAGATGGACGTGTGGTCCTTTTTACAGGTACTCCTTGTCAAATTGCTGGATTAAAGAGCTTTTTAAAAAAAGATTATTATAATCTCATAACGATAGATTTGATATGCCATTATGTACCATCACCTAAATATTTTAAAAAGTATTTGGATGAAAATTACGGAGTGGATAATGTGTCCGCATTTACATTTAGAGACAAGACGTATGGTTGGAGCTATGATCATATGGGGATAGAGTTGAAAAATGGGAAGATCTTAGATCGTAATTATACAAATGATAGATTGCAGCAAGGATTTCATACTAGACTATTTATGAATGACACGTGTGCGCATTGCCGTTATGCTGATTATCCAAGACAAGCGGATATTACAATAGGAGATTATTGGGGAAAATTTGATGATTTGGAATGGAATGATGGATTAGGAACCAGTGAGATCATTATTAATAGTGAGAAAGGAGATATTTTTTTTCAGAGTATAAAAGCAAAAGCGTTTAAATGCCAAGAAATGCCTATTGAAACTACATATGGAAATCGAATAAAAGAAACGTATCTAGTACATCCAGAACAAGGACATTTTAAGGAACTTGTAAAAAAAGAAAGCTTTAATGATGCAGTAGATCGCGCGTTAAACCGAAAGTTTCAAATTGGAATTGTTGGGGATTGGGCTGTGGAGAATTATGGGGCAGATATTACATATTATGCACTATATTCGGTATTGCATGATCAACTAGGCAAAGATGTATTAATGGTTGAAAGACCTGAAAATTCTATATGGACTCCTAAAACTCCACCAACATTGTTTATGGAATTACCCTACCCCAAATATGCAATAGAACCATATGCACGTGAGAAATCAGAAATGTATAAGTTAAATGAACGATGTGATATGTTTGTGGTTGGTTCTGATCAAATATGGAACAATATTTTATATTATCAGTTTGGTAAGTTTGCGGATTTACATTGGGTAAATAATGATCGAAAGAAAATTGCTTATGCCACATCCTTTGGTGCGGATTATATAAATGGAACAGATGAGGAGCGTCAGAAGTTTTCTGTTTGGCTTCAAAAATTTGATGCTATTTCTGTTAGGGAGAAAAGTGGTGTACAGATTTTAAAGGAACAATATGGAGTTGATGGAACATGGGTATTAGATCCAGTATTTCTTTGTGAAAAAAATAAATATGTCGAATTATCAATGAGAGGAGGAGCAAGAGAACGTCAGAAAGAAAATTATATGTTCTCCTATATGTTAGATTTAAATGGGGAGAAAGTGTCATTTTTGAACATGGCTTTTCAAAAAACAAAGATGCCATTAGTAGTTGTTACAGATGCTGCTAAGAATGAGATTGAAGAACAACAAAAATGGAATATATCAATTACAACTGGTGTAAGTGAAGAAGCTTGGCTTGCATATTTTATCAATGCAGAGTATGTTGTAACAGATTCTTTTCATGGAATGTGTTTTGCAATATTGTTTCATAAACCTTTTATAGCTATTGTAAACGGTAATCGTGGTGCAACTCGTTTTTATTCATTATTAAAATTGCTGGGACTTCTTGATTATCTTGCAAAAGATATGAGTGAGGCAGAAGAAAAACTTAATCTACTGGAAGAAATGATGGATTGGGATCATATCGATAGTCTTCTTGCAAAGGAAAAAGAACGTTGCATAGAGTGGTTAAAAAACTCTATTGATATGCCGATAAACAGAAAAATGAAAACTTCTTATGATTTGTTGGCACCATCCGTGGAACAACATAATGATCATGTGCAATATATTGATAATTTTTCTTATATAGATGTTCTTCCATCCCAATCAACTTCTGGAAAAAGAACAAGGCTTGCAATAGGGGATCAATGCTTGTTGTTTCAAGTATTTGATAATAAAGCTAATCTTGAACAAAATTTGAGCATTGCTTCGCAACAGGAGATTCAACCACTAAGAAAATTAGTAGAGGAGCACACACAGAATATCAAGGATTTAAAGATTGATTTTAACAATGAGACTGATACAATAGCTGAAAATATACGAAAAATTGAGAAGATTGAAAGTAAAATAGAAGATGTGAAGCAGGAATTAATAATATATTCTTCACGGTTAGACAGAATTGAAAACTCATGGTCTTACAAAATTGGTAGGATAATTACATTTATTCCTAGAAAAATTTTGTTATTATTTAGAAAATGAACTATATAAAATGAATATTCTAAAATTGGCAAAAGATAATTGCTTCGGCTGATAATACTAAAGAGAGTAATTAAAAAGAGGAATTCGGGATGAAGAATATAAGATGTTTTGTGTCCATGAGAACAGATATGCAAAATGTTAATATCGTTAATAATTCATTATATGTTCCAATGTTTTGCGGGGCAACTTTTATGGAACATCAAAATACAGAAATTTTCAGAGATGATGTAGAAATTAACATTTCAGATAAAAAAGAGTATTTAAGTGAATTTACAATTCAATATTGGGCTTGGAAGAATGCAAAAGCAGATTATATAGGATTGTGTCATTATAGAAGATATTTGGCATTTGATATTTCTTCCATGATTCCTAAAGAGAAAGATGGAATGTATAGAATTCCATATCTGAATAATTTTTTCATAAAAAAGATGGGAATTCATCGGACACAAAAGCAAGCAGAAATGATCGAACAATATGATTTAGTAGTAAATGAGGCGGCAAATGTTTGCCAAATGCCAAATTTAAGTGGTTATAAAAATAAAGTATATGATCATTGGAAAACGGCAGATGGTATACTACTTGATGCGGATTATATTGATTATATGATAGAGGTCATAAAGCAAAGAACTCCCGAAGTTTATGAATCTGCAATGAAGTATTTATTTGGTTCAAAGCATAGAGGCTTTAATTGCTATTTTATGAAAAAAGAACTGTTCGATGGATTAAATAGTTTTCAGTTTTCAATTTTAAAAGGCTTGGCGGAATATGTTCATAGAGGAAATATTCCTTTAAAAATAAAACGTACATATGCTTTTATTGGAGAAATTTTGTATGGGATATATATACAGTATTTGATAGATCAAAAGAAGTATAAAATTAAGGAATTGCCATTAGCGTTAATACAGAATACATATAAGGGGAATGAAGGCCTTGTAAAATCTATATCGGGATTAACAAAATTATGGATTATTCATTTTATGCGGATAATATGGAATATTCTTTTACCGTACGGTTCAAAAAGAAGAACTTATTTAGCAACAAAAAGAATGGATGCTATAAAAAGAAGAAAGCAGTTGAGATAGAATGAAAATATTACATGTTTTAAAATCAAATAGTTATTCAGGGGCTGAAAATATTGCAATAACAATATGTGCAAATATGCAAAAATATATGTGTGCATATACATCGCCAATAGGACCTATAGAAGAAAAACTGAAAGAACAAAATATTAAATATTATCCCATGAAAAAATTTTGTGTTATGGAGTTGAGACGAGTGGTGAAAGAGTTTGATCCAGATGTTATTCATGCGCATGATTTTTCTGCTTCTGTGTTTGCAACAGTTTTATTTGGTAAAAAAACACCTATTATTTCACATTTACATAATAATGTGCCATGGATAAAAAATTGGAACATAAGATCGTTTGCGTATAGATTTGCTTTGGATAGGATTGAAAGGGTTGTGCTTGTATCGGATTGTATAATAAAAGAAGCAATATTTGCAGGTAGGATGGTGGAAAAATATAAGATATTGGGAAATCCGATTGATAAAAAAAATATCCGAAGAATGGCAGAAAAATTTTTATGTGAAAAATTTGATGTTCTTTTTGTTGGGCGCCTTACAGAAGCTAAAAATCCGATGAAATTTATAAATATTATTGATAAATTAGTAAAATATATTCCATATTTGAAAGCCGGCATCATTGGGGATGGGGATTTGTTTATGGAATGTGAAAATAGAATTGTACAATTACATCTGGAAAATAATATATGTATGAAAGGATTTTGCAAAAATCCATATCCATATATAAAAAATGCAAAAATAATGCTTGTAACTTCAGAATGGGAAGGGTTCGGATTGGTAGCAAGAGAGGCATTTGCTTTAAAAACACCTATTCTTTTGCCAGACGTAGGGGGAATGCATGAATTGGTTTTGGAGTATCCAAAAATAAAATGTGAAACAGAAGAAGAATATGTTTGTAAGGCAAATAAAATATTAAATGAGGATAGTGAATGGATAAAATTTTATGAAGGGGTATACAATGAGCAAGAAAACAAAGATGATTTGCAGAGTTATCTAAAATCAATAGATAAAATTTATCAGGATTGTTGTTGCGTTAAGGTACAAGGAGTGCCTGACACAATGAAATTTTGATCAAGAGGCAATGCCATTAAGCCAGTTGTTCGAAGTTTTGTTCGATAGCTCAGTTGTTGTCAAATATCCGATATTTTGAACTCCAAAAGCCAAAAACAGGTATGCCAAAAAGACAGATGCTGTCCATCTGCCGAAAAGAAGGATATTCAGTTGCAGAACTTACCGATATCCAAAATGAATTGCGCTGATTCCACGGAGAGGCCGTTGAAACTGCCGGAACCTGTCTTTCACTGCGTGGACATATTTCATCATCAGCCGGATAATATCGATGTGCCTGCCGGAATCCCTGCGCATGAAGAACTTTCTGGCTGTTTTTAATGCTGAAGAAAAGTCAAGTTCATAGAGATACTTGTTGCTGCCATCCCGTTTCTTTTTCCGGTTTTCTTCTGCCGCTTCGTTTGCGATAAAAATGCCGAAATTGTACAGAATCAGGCGGGAATAGATTTCCTGTTTTAGAAATTCCGGCTGTTTTGATCTTAACAACGCGAAACTGCAGGAAATAAAGATGACTGTGGTTTTTCCTAAGAAGCTCATAAAAATGAGGGGTATTTTTACTGGGATTGATGTAGCGGTAAACATCTGACTGGCTTTTCATAATATTTGTGGCTTTATCCGTAAAAAAGCGCTTTATCGTAACATCAAATTCTTCAAGATCATCCGGAAGCTCAGATGCATAATAAGAAAGAATGCTTTTTGGGGAAGATGGTGATTTTACACGGAAAACGTAACCCAGGTTTTTGAGCTCACAGTGGAACAGGAGATCATAGGATTCGTAACCGCGGTCTGCAGTTATAATATATTTTTGCGGATCATCGGGTGTGAAATGATCCAGCATGGAGTGGAGCGCTTCACGCTCATCCGGCTGCTGTCCGGGCTGTATGACGACATCAAGGAAGGCTTTGCTGATAACATCAACAAAACCATTTAAGTGCATGTGGTTGTAACCTTTATAGTCGATAAGCCGGGGCTTATTATAGTCCTCGATAATATCAGAATTGGTAGCATAGACAACGTGGCACCCATCGCAGGCGAGAATACAATGGTCTTTGAATTTGTCCGTAGTGGATGGAAAAGAAGAAGAGAATTCCGAAAAAAGGTATTCAAAAGCAGAGAGGGAAATCTGTCTGCGGCGCTGGCAGAAAGCAGACTGTGAAGGGATAAGGTCAGGGTCCAGGTCAAAGTAATCCATGATCTCATCATTCGTGCTGCCTTTCCCCATGCTTATGATCAGACGCATGGTATCATAAAAAGATAGTTTCCCAAGATGCTGTCGTGTAAAATCGTGGCCAGGATTTTTGGAAAAGAACCAGTGATGTTCAGCCATGGATAAGATGATAGAATTCAATTTTTCTTTTACATTCGATGGATAATAGTTTATAATAAAAATGTGCTTTCTTAGTTTTATTAGGGAGAAATCAATTCCCTTTATAAAAGAGGAGATTGCACATTTTTTTATTGCTCATGTAATGGAGGTCGGGTCATTTTGTTGGATGATATTATGGATAATGAAAAGTATACAATCGCGCAAAAACTATACGAATTTTATGTGATGAATGACAAGTATCTAGCTGTTCAGATGCCGGATGGACGTTATATTCCAAAAAGAATTACGTGTACACCATTACTCATTTATGACATGCTGAATAAAGGGGCTTCTTTTGGCATGTATCAGCAACAGTATAGAAGATCATGGATCAAGTGGATATGCCTGGATTTTGATTGCAAAGAGGGTGGTCAGCTGGAAGGGTTAGTAGAAAAGTATGTTATTCCAGCTGCGAAACGATTGGAACAGCTTGGAATCCATTATTTGGCAGAGTTTTCAGGACGAAGAGGTGTGCATCTTTGGATTCACACCAAGGGAATGATTACAAAATCCCAAGGGTATAGCATGATCGAAGAATTGACAGGGGCATATCGACTGAAATTATCTGCAGATACAAAGTATGGTTTGGATATTTTCCCGGCAGTTGCTGGAGGGGGAATGAAATTAGGGAAACAGGTAAAACTTCCTTTGTCAGTGCATCGTAAAGGTGGACGCTCTTTTTTTATTCCAGATGTTATTAATGTGAAAGTAGATGATTGGATACATTTGCCTGAACAGTTGGATTTTTGGAAAATACAGGATGATATTTTGGAAACCTATATACCAAATGATTTGGAATATCTTTGGAAATGCCTGAATATATCGCCAGAGAAAGAAGAATCAGACAAGGGGCTTTTATACAAGAAAGAGTATTTGGTTGCAAACAGGGTGTTTTCTTTAGAAGAGATCCGAAGTTGTTGTAAAGAAAGTTCTGTTTTATATGTTATTATGAAACGTGCAGAAGAAGGTAATTTGAAATATTTGGATCGCCTCGTATTAGTTGGATGCTTTCGCAATTTTTCTAATGGTGCATTATTGTGGGATATTTTGAAACAACAGCATAATTTTAAAGAAGATATTACACGACAATATTTAGATAAATTAAAGAACCGGTATTATCCGATTACAATGAGATATTTGTATGATCTGTATGGACAAAAACTGGAAGAAAATATTGATCCGCAGATTACTTTGTCAGAATACATTGCGGATAGATTAGATATTTCGATTGAAAAAATCCGGCAGAAAGAGGTTTTGTCTCAGAAAAAGGTAGAGAAGGATATAAAATATTTTCAAATGATACAAAAAAAAGAACTTCAATATATGAAATATGATGATGAGGTTTTATCGGTAGATGATTATCTGGAATTATCTGGATTGTGTCAATTTGATTTGTTGAGTATTAAAAGACAATTTGAAGCGGTTATAGAAGGGAATATTACGGAGCACGATTTACCTGTCAAATACACTATGTATGAGAGAATGGAGGAAGGGAAGAATGAACCGCGAATACTGGTATCTTTATGTCCGTATGATCGAGTACTTACGACAGCATTAATCTATGAACTTATTGAAAACATGGGACAGAGATTTCATTCGTATAGCTATAACCTGAATTATTTTTATGATGCAGGTTCTGTTTTTATGCCTTGGTACGACTCCTGGAAAAGGTTCCAACAAGACATTGAAAATTATTTGTTCTTAGATTTTTTTAGTGAAAATGGAATTATTAAGCTGGATCTGACAAAGTTTTACGACTCAATTTATATTCATGCGTTGTTTCGGCAGATACAGGAACAGGGAAATCAAACAGAAAATGAAGAAAAGAAAAAACGAATAGATGCAATATTACGTTATCTTGGGAATTACACAGAAAAGTTAATGTTACAGATGAAAGGAAATATTCGAGGTGTGCCACAGGGACCGGCATATGCCAGAGTGTTTGCAGAACTTTTTTTGACGGCGGTGTTGGATTCGTTTTGCAGAAAATATCATTATACTACGGAAACGTGTAGAATCATGCGATATGTGGATGATATGTTCATTGTTTATCGTGGGATAGACGGAAATCAATTATTAAATCGATTTTCAGAATATATTTTTGCCAGAGGATTGGAAATAAATAGGAGTAAGACCTTAATCTATGAATGCATTGGTGATATGTCGGAGAGGGAAAAAGAAAGCCTTTTTGAGAATGGTGCTGCAAATTATGAGATGAAAAGTATTCAGGGAATGGAATTGGAGGATGAGGAATTACAACAAGAAAATATACGTCTGTTTGAGAAGTATCTTCATCGAAAAGGAAGCTGGAGTATTAAAGATGCAAATTTTATTTTGAACAGATATCTGGATCCGATATTTGTGGATGAATATTTAAACAAGTATGCGATAACGCTTGTAAAGCAGAAGGTTGGAAGAGGAAGTATTTACAAGCGGTTATACGAAGAATTGTTTAAAAGAGACGAGTGGCTTGAAAAATTTTTTGCTATGGAACTATATCGTCAGATTCCACAGAATACGGTTAATTTTAAGAATTTTATGAGTGTGTGTTATTTTAGTGTGTCTAGAATTAAAATATTGAATGCTCATATAAAAGATAACTTTGTAGAATGGCTAAATATTATCTCGGAAGGGTGTATGGAGGAGAAAGGAACCGTAGGTGCAATTATTGGACTGATGGGAGGCAAGTATGAACTCAAGCATTGGAATTGATAAATGTTACAAGGAAATGAGAGGATTGGCTTTTCATCGGGTTAGTCAGCAAGAGGTTCTTTCTTTAATCGATGAAATTAATCAAATAGAAGCGTCTTTGCGACAAAGTGAAATCGAAAAGTTATCTGAAATACTTATTATGGAATTACAGTGGTTTCATGATTGGGAAAAAGTAAAAAGGGATACAGATTTTAGCAAAAAAATTTCAGAATGTATTGAGATGATGGCGGTAACAGAATATTCTGCTAAAAATGCGTACAAAGAGTGTTTATATTTCCTTCGTGGATTGAGGGAAAAAGGCGGCGCGGAAAAGACATCTGATATTGTTCAAAGTTATTGGAAATTTCAGGATATATTGCCAACGATAAAAGGTATATTTTTGTTGGAAAATACAGATGGAACTAAAGTGTACCCGGTTTATGAATTGGTAATTGGATTGGCACAGGATTTTAAAAAGGACAATGAACATCTTGTGGAATTGGCGATTGCATTACAGCTTTTTGAAAAAATAAGCAGCTATGTAGAGATTAATGAACAAAAGGCAGTGCGTAAGGCAATTTTAGAAATTGCGCAAGAACATGGAATTGCATTTCTGGAAAAACTTGTTAATAATGGAGAAATTATCTCTTGTCCGCAAGATTATTGATATAATGGGACACTGGTAGTGCAGTGTGAGCGGGATATTATTATCAGAAATATTCATAGAGAGTATTTTGAAGGTCTGGTTGCGGAGGAAGATATTTTATCTGAGGAGCGATTAGCTTGGTATATCGTTGTAAAGCTTGCACCTGATGAAGAAACAATAACGTTGGAAGAAGTGTTTTTGAAGGGAACACAAAATGAAAAGCTCACATTACTCAAATTAATGGAAGAAGAGGCTTCCTATAATTTATTTTCTGCTCCTTATATTGTCAGAAACAGTAAGGATCATAGAGTGCTTAGATTACTTAATCCGGCAGCTTCGCATGATAAGGCAATCGTATGTAATAACACAAAGGAAGAAAATGAAAAGGATGGTTTCCTTAAAATGTTACGTATGGGAATACAAAACCTTAGAGGCTGTTGGCTGTTTAAAGATGACTGCGATGTATTGACAGTTGATTTCTATGCAGCTTTTTATTTAGAAGTAGTAAAGAATCAATGGAAGTTTTGCGTGGATTTGGACAACCATAAAAATCAATTTTATCAGGAATGCCTGATGGACCGCTATTTGACAGAGACCCTTCAGGAGGCTTCTATGGAAGACGCAGGAATGGTTGTGGAGAAGTTATATGCTTTTATAAATCAGTATTTCAATTTTGAGCAGGTTGATGAGCATACGCTAATGAACGGGGATTTATTGGCTTTTCCGTGGATTGGTACAGTGGCAGAACAGATAGGAAAGTTTTATTCTGAGAAACATATAAGATTGCAGCTTTGGGGAGAAAGTGCAACTCAGTGGAAATATACAAAAGCAATCTTTCAATCGAAATCTAAAAAGTGGGAAGTCGATGGACGTCAGGTTCGCAAGTCAGATTTCCTGGATCTGGATTTACAGAAGATAACCGAGCACGGAGGAAACGTTCCACAGAGAGATATTGATGTTTTTGTAAATTCAGAAGATCAATCAATTGTTTATTATGAAGATTTACGGAAAAGCAAAGGCAAGGTTAGATTCTTAGAGGAGCTAGTCGATGAGCAGGTTATGCGATATAATGAGCGTCAACGATATTTTGGGAAAAATATGAAGAGAATGCTTCGGATTTTGGTGGCTAATAGGCTTAAAAAGGAAGTATTTGATTGCTTTCAATGTAGAGATGAAACAAAGGAAATGGTTTGCTTATACAAACTTTGTTGGCATTTTCAGGTTTTTGGAATTACGGAAGAGGTAATAGATTCTTTCTGGAAACTAATGTTAGAGGAACATTATTTAGGAATGGTAGAAGATACAGATGCAATTAATACATATTTTGAAAAAATGCAGCAGCTTGCAGTAGAGGCGGGAACTCTTGTGATTGCAAAAGAAAGTAGTGGTAATGATTCTACATTGCAATATTTGTTTGAGGAATATAAACATAATGAGAATAGTGGTCGATGTGTTCTAAGCCTGGCTTTTGATTCAGGTAAAGTGAATAAGGAACTGAAAAAAGCCGGAAATCAAATTTTGTGGCGAGGCAGTCCATTAAAAAAAATTGTTTTCATGGTCGATAATCTGATGCATGGTTCTAGCTTGGAAAGTTTGTTAAAGTACCATATCAGGGGAATGAATAATGATCGAAGAGACTATTTGAATCTTGAAATTCCTGTGAGTCAAATGTTGCAGGAATTTCCGGATTTAGAGATAGAAGTTCATGTTATGTTTGGATTTAAGGATTGTGTTGAAAAAATTCAGCAAGCGTATTCGGTAAACATCGTGATTCATAATGAGATTTCTTCTGATTTTTGTTCGGATAAAACCACCAATGATTTAGTGGAAAAATTATATGGCGAAAGTAAACCAGAAGGGATTTGTTGTGTGTTTCGTTATAACAATCAACCTTTTAAGATGGTATTTCCAGATTATGTTTGTGAGTGTAATAAGAGGACAGGATTGTTTTATCGACACAATGAGGAAAAGTAATCTTGCCTTTTATATGCTATAGTAGACAAATTGATATAATTGACAAAGAAGGCTGAAATTGATACATTGATTATGGACATTCGGGAGTGTATTAGCAAATGTGAACCTTTAGTTGGTTTTCGCAGTCTCAACAATACTGTAGATTATTGGGGAAGTTTACCTCGGAAAGTAGGCGATAGTGATGGCAATGAAAAAATTACCTCTTGGTATAGAAAATTTTGAAGAAATCAGGACAGAAGATTTCTATTACATTGACAAATCCATGCTTATTGCAGATCTGCTTAACGGATGGGGAAAAGTCAATCTGTTCACACGTCCACGCAGATTTGGAAAAACCCTGAATATGAGTATGTTAAAGTCCTTTTTTGAGATTGGAACTAATCCGCAGCTTTTTGATGGACTTGCCATTTCAAAAGAGACGAAGCTTTGTGAAGCGTATATGGGGAAGTTCCCAGTTTTGTTTATAAGCCTAAAGGGAGTAGAGGGACTGACATATCAAGATGCAGAGCGCGGTTTAGCTAATATTATTATTAAAGAAGCCAAGCGATTTCGTTTTTTGAAGGATAGTACCATTTTATCGGAAGACGAGAAGGAAGATTGCAAAGACCTGATTAATGGTAGCTTTGAAAAGTATGGTTTGCAACAGGCTTTGCTTACATTAACCAATCTTCTATGCAGCTATTATGGAAGGAAGGTCATCCTTTTAATCGATGAATATGACGTTCCACTGGACAAAGCCTTTCAGAATGGATACTACAGGGAGATGCTGGATTTGGTTCGCTCAATGTTTCATGCAGCACTGAAAACCAATGACAGTCTTTATTTCGCTGTGATGACCGGATGCCTTCGTGTGTCAAAGGAGAGCATTTTCACAGGCTTAAACAATTTGAAGGTGCATTCCATATCCGATGAACAGTTCGATGAATACTTTGGATTTACCCATGGAGAAGTAGAGACACTTCTAAAAGAATATGGGATTGAATCACATCAGGCAGAGTTTAAAGAATGGTACGATGGATATCGTTTTGGTGAGCAGGATGTATACTGCCCTTGGGATGTACTCAACTATGCTTACGACCTGATAAATTCTACGAAAGCACAGCCAAAAGCATATTGGCTTAATACCAGTGGCAACGACAAAATTCGCAGACTGATTGAAAAATCGAACACTGTGGCAGCGCAGATGGAAATTGAGAACCTCATTGACGGTCAGACGATTCACAAGGAGATTAACGATCAACTCACACATGCAGAAATTGATCAGGACATTCAAAATTTGTGGAGTCTGCTTTATATGACGGGGTATCTCACAATGGTAGGTATTCCGAATGGAAATTGCTATGAATTGACAATTCCCAATAAAGAAGTGCGTCAGATATTTATACAGCAGGTCATGAAATGGTTTCATGAAAACCTCTCATTGGATGCAGCTTTGACTGAGCTTTATACGGCTTTTGAAGCAGGAGATGCCGCGAAAATTGAGCAGATTTTAAACCAGAAGCTGCTTGATGCGATAAGTTATCACGATGATCATGAATCCTTCTATCACGGGTTCTTAATGGCATTATTGTCTTCCTGTGAGACATGGTATGCTACCTCAAACCTAGAATCTGGAAAAGGGAGAAGCGATATTCTGGTGGAGCGAAAAGACCGAAAGTCAGGCTTTATTGTGGAGGTAAAACACACGGCAGATGAGAGGAAGCTGGACGAAAAGTCAGAGGAAGATGTGCAGCAGATTATTGACAAAAAGTATGTAGCACCATTGAAACGTTATAAAGTCCAGAACATCTGGCTGTATGGAATTGCATTCTGTGACAAGGAGTGCCGTGTCCTTGCCAAACGCTGTGAATAATATCAAGACATGACAAATAGCTGACAAAATCCCGCACGGTGGTTTGTTTTCCTGGAACCTGCGCCATTATAATGAAAAACACTATAGATTATTTGACAAAATGCGAATTGTCAATTTGATAAAATAGTATTGTGCTGGAAAATGAGAAGGCGTATGATAAAAATATAAGACATGTTTAAAGCGGAGGAAAAGATAAGGAGGCAATTGATGAAAACAATCAAAAAAACAATTCTAAGTTTTACACTTGTATTTTTTATGATGATTTTGCCAGTCGGTGACAGTGCCGGCATGGTAACGGCACAGGCACAGACAATGGTCTATGTGACGCCAACCGGCAGTAAATACCATACCCACAAATGCGGGCGGGGAAATTTTTATCAGACGACACTTTCCAATGCATTGGCACGCGGTCTGACACCGTGCAAGAAGTGTTTTGGCTCATCGGGCGGATATTCGCAGACGCGGAAATCTTCCACGACAACCACGAAGAAGACAACGAAGAAAAAGAACACCAGACCGAAGATAAGTCCGCTGTCGATCAGCAGTACAAAGATTGTGCTTGTAAAAGGACAGAGCAGGAAACTTACGGTAAAGGGTGGTGCAGGAATCGTTTCCTGGGGCAGCAGTAATACAGCGGTGGCTGGTGTCTCCGCCGGAAAAGTGGTCGCAAAAGGAAAAGGCAAAGCAACCATTACGGTAAAGAAGGGAACGCAGAAGAAATCCTGTCAGGTGACAGTAGAAACGCCGGAACTGAATAAGACAGCAGTGGAGATGGACGTGGAAGATACGGTTTCTCTGGATCTGAAGGGATGCAGTCATGACGTGGAATGGACATCTTCTGATGACGATATATGCGAGGTAGAGGATGGCATACTGATACCATATAGCAGCGGTACGGTTACAGTCAAAGCAAAAGTACATGGTATGGTGTGGAAATGCAAGGTTGTTATCACAGACAGCACAGAGGATGACTGGAACGATGATTTGGATGATGATTCGGATGATGATTCGGAAAATGCCGATGACGGATATATGGATGACGAAGTGGACGCTGCTGCATAAACCAGTTGACAGATTCCTTTCGGAAGTATAATTATAAAAACAAAGGGCGATGTTGTTCAGACATTGCCCTTTTTTTATTCTGGGGAACTTACAATAACAAGATATCTTGATGGACAATTACCTTCAGTTAAATATGTCGTTGTGATTCCAAAGGTATATTGGTATAATAAAAGTACTATAAGAAAGAGAATGTAAAAATGAAGAAAAGAATAATAACCTACCGCCAGAAAATAGATTCACTCCTAGCCAATGCGGACAATATCTCTCCGGAACAATGGAACGCAATTCTGCAGGAACACCTGACACAGATTGTTTTTTTCCAACATGAGAGGCTGGTACATCTGATCGTGACAGTTACATTTGCGATTCTGACAATGATTTCAATTGTGGCGGCGCTTATGATCTGCAATCCGTTGTTGTATGCGTTGACGTTATTGTTTCTGGTGTTGTTGCTTCCGTATATTATGCACTACTATACGCTGGAGAATGAGGTGCAGAAGATATAAGTAGGAGAAAATCCATGGAATATATAAGAGTGACGAAAGAAAATATTGAAAACGAGCATATCTGCTGTGCGATTTCAAGCAACAAGGATATACAGGTAATATCAAAGAAAAACTGGCTGAAAGAGCGATTTGATGATGGATTGGTATTTCTCAAGAGTATAGAGCGTGGAAAATGCTTTATCGAGTATATTCCGGCAGAAAATGCATGGAATCCAATCAATGCAGATGGCTATATGTATATTGACTGTCTGTGGGTGGCTGGTTCTTTCAAGGGCAATGGTTATTCGAATGATTTACTGAATGCCTGTATAGAAGACAGCAAAGCGAAGGGGAAAAAGGGAATCTGTATCCTGTCAGCCGCTAAGAAAAAGCCTTTTCTGGCAGACCCGAAGTTCCTGAAATATAAGGACTTTACCATCTGTGATGAAGCAGATAATGGTATTCAGCTCTGGTATCTGCCTTTTTCTTTGGATGCGGCTAAGCCTGAATTTAAGGAGTGTGCGAAGCATCCACACATTGAGCAGACAGGTTATGTATTGTACTATACCAATCAATGTCCGTTTAATGCAAAGTATGTTCCGGTGCTTCTTGAAGTTGCCAGGGAAAGAGGGGTTCCGTTTCAGGCAACCAGACTGGAAACGAAAGAAGAAGCACAGAATGCTCCGACACCGGTTACAACCTATGCATTGTTTTATAATGGAGAATATCTTACGAATGAGCAGATGAATGATAAAAGATTTATAAAGCTTCTGGATGGGATGGAAAAATAAATGAGCAAATTCGAACTCTACTCTCCGTAGGTTGAGGATATTCATACGCTGAAATAGAATGGTGTGGCAAAAATACTATTTGGGTAGTACGAGGGGGATTGGAATGGACAATATGACAGCAAAGGTAAGCTGTTTTGCAAGGGCTTATCATTATAATAATAACAGCATTCGCATTTTTACAGATGATATTGCGGAAAAACTGCTTGGAGAGGATTACAATCAGATAGCAAAGAGTATGTCTGATGGGATAGACTTTTTCTGCCCTGGATTTGAAGGGACGAGGGAGGAAGGATTAAGGCTCATTCTGGACAGACAATTATCACCATCTGTTTTAGGAAGAAGTGTATTTTGTGAGAGCAAATTAGCATATGCAATAGCGAATGGTTGTCTTTCATACCGGGATCTTGGTATCTGGCAGGAACACTTGTTCTTGCGCATCATGCCGAAATTTGTTATACTGTCATCACAACATAGGGAAGCAGAAACGGTAGGCGGTTTGCCCTCACGAAGGAGGGTTTTTAGCCATGATTACATATTCAGAATTGTTTCAATTTTGTTTATTGCTCGTTGCTGTCATCAGTCTGGTAATTCAGATTGGACATAAAAAATAACCGCCCCTCGCCAAAGATGCGGTTATTTATGTAACTGTTCATAGGCAAACCGTCTACGGCTTCCCTTGTTGTCTTTATTATAGAAAAAGAAGGCGAAAAAGTCAAGGAGCAGTTAGGATGCGTTTCCCTAGCTTAAAAGCCGTAGACATTAAGTGATAAACATGATACATTTATGGAGAAGAGAGACATATAATCTTCTCCATATTTTTTTGGAGAAAATTATATGGGTAAAATAAATATGCAGGATTTCGCAAGATTCTAATGATTAAGAAAGTGCATGATGTGCTTATATATCAGAGAACATACCATAAAGACATTGCGACTCGGTTTTCTCCGAGAGAAGGATTTGAGGATCTGGTATTTACTTCTAAGACGAACAATCCTATCAATGCAGTTAACATCAAAGATTCTAGCAATTATATTGTAGATCGGATTAAAATCCCAAGCAGCTTGATCAGAATGCCACTGCGCCCACAGCTAGGTAGCCCAGATAATAAAAATAGTTTCGCAAACGCCTAATAACAGCATCAGTAAAAGGAGGAATCGACGAATGAGACAACGAAAAATGAAACAACGGAAATCAAAACAAAGCAAATCATTAGCAAAAATCCTGACCTTGGGGATTGCCGCAGCTATGGTCGTGTCATCCATGAGTGCACCTGGTGGATTGCTCGCGCCGGAAACGGTATACGCGGACGACAACACCGGGGCGGCAGAGTCCGGAGATCAGGGCACAGAGCCACAGGAGAAACCACTTCCGTTTGATGTGGTCATAGTACCAAACGATAGCGCTACCGTATATGTTATGCAGGTGACAAATCTGGCAGAAACTGATACGGTGAGCTATCAGTATAGTATCAATGGCACAGATTATTACCCATTGCAGAAACTTCAGACGCAGGAGACATTTGGTGCCAATCAGACGGTTGATCTTCACGTCAGAGAGGTTGAATCAGGCGATACGATTTTGGCAGCTGGCAAATGTGAGATCACAACTCCGGGCGCCAGCGATGTTCCGACGATCTCCGGTACTGACAAGTTTTCGGACCGCACGGAGGTGACGATCACAACGACCCCCGGTGCAATCGTTTATTACACAACAGATGATACAGTGCCAACAAAGGGATCGCAGCAGTACAAAACACCGATTACGCTGACAGAGACGACTACGATCAAGGCGATTGCGATAGAAGATGGTCATATCATGAGTGATGTGGTCGGGATGGCATTTACGAAAGAATCATCCGGCGGCAGTAGTTCGGATGGGGGCACTTCCGGTGGAAGCAGTTCCGGCAGTAGCTCGGACAGTGGCAGCAACTCCGGCAGCAGTTCATCAGGCGGTTCCACCGACAGCGGATCTGAAACTGCTCCGCCACAGGACGATAACAAGGACAAGACTACGACTAAGACCGAAATCAGAGAAGATGGTACAGTTGTGACCACGACTGAAATCCGGGCAGAGGACGGTTCCGTACAGATCAGAACCGAGATCAGAAATGAAAAGACAGGAATGAATATCGTGGTCAATGTATCGAAGAATGCCAAAGGTAAGATCACTTCAGCTACCGCAGAAATTCTTGATAGAGGTTTTGGCAATGTGAAGATCTCTGGGGAAGCACTTTCAGAGATCGTAAAGGCAGCAGGCACGAAGAAGGTAAAGGCCACGATAAAGATGCTCACGAAAAACGACTGGGTCATCCGGGAAGTGACGGTCAATGTAAATACGCTTCTGAAAAGAACCGTGAGACCTAAAAAAATGAAGATCATCGAGATAGATCCAGAAACAGGTGAGAAGCTTGTAGTCAGTAAAATGCCTTTCAGGGTAGCAGCAGATGGAAGCGTTGAACTGGATCATAACGAGCTGGGTCACGGAAGCTATGAGTTAGTGACAGCCGACGAGGAAGCGGCGCTCACGAAAAAAATACTGCGGTCGATCAAAGCCACGAAACAATCAGCCAGCATCCGCGAGAAGCAGGGGACGTACTTTTGGTTTGAGAAAGGGGTCAACTGGTACAATGTTGATAAAGTGACTTTTTCGGTTCTCAATCCGGATGTGGCGCGCGTTAGCTCAAATGGCAGGATCACGGGTCTGAAGCCCGGAAAGACAGTTGTCAAGGCGGTTGTCAGACTGGAAAACGGTCAGTCAAAGGTCATAAGAATGACCGTAACCGTAAATAAGAAGAAGTAACAGCTGTTGGAAATACGTTACTGGAATGAGGCACGATTAAACAGTAATGGGATGACGGAATCTGGCTGACAAACACCCCCC
>OFLZ01000125.1_pt1 | contig 66987 bp, 67 predicted proteins | sample 1541321 | NCBI WGS metagenome assembly OFLZ01 (sample SAMN04209223, study PRJEB22552) | human gut metagenome | biome: gut; material: feces | host: Homo sapiens | place: USA: Oklahoma | reverse complement strand
TTTTTCCAATGCTTCAAACGACCCGTTTGAAGCGATTTTGCCAATACGCAAAACCTCCCCACGCAAAAAATGGCGGTGCCGCCGCGCGGCAGGAGGCGGCTTACGCCGACAGACATTTTTTCCAATGCTTCAAACGACCCGTTTGAAGCTATTTTAACATATCCGTTTGCGGCTGTAAAAGGTTTTGAAAAAATTTTTCGGCATTTTTGTAAAACACTGCGTCAGCCTGCTCCCGGGGCATCCCGTTCGAAAGCAGGTAATCCTGGAATGCTTCCAGCTTTTCGATCCCGGCAAAGCAGGGCTCCAGCTCGCAGCCGTCGAAATCGCTGCCGAGCGCGAGCACATCTGCCCCTCCACGCTCCATCACATGCTGAATGTGCCGGTGCGCCGCCGCAAAGCCCGCATGGCCCGGCCTGCCGAGAAACGCCCGGTACAGATTGATCCCAATCAGCCCGCCGCGTGAAAGGATGCAATCAATCTGCCGGTCTGTCAGGCTGCGGGGATGGCGGTAAACCGCATTGCAATTGGAATGCGATGCGAGAAACGGCGCCTGCGCAAGCCCTGCCACATCCCAGAAGCCCCGCCTGCTCAGATGGGAAACGTCCACTGCAATACCGGCGCGCTCCATTTCCCGCACCGCCTCTTTTCCAAGCGGCGTCAGCCCGCCCGCGCACCGTTTTCCACAGCCGCAGCCGAGCTCATTGACGCCGTTCCAGGTCAAGGTAATCAACCGGACACCCATAGCTTGCAACTCCTGAATGCGGTCAAGCCTGCCGCCCAGCACTGCGCCGCCCTCCACGCTGAGGATTGCGGCGCATTTCCCCTCCTGCTCCGCACGGGCCAATTCAGCAGAGGCGCGGCAAAAAGCAACCGCATCTTTGTGCATTTCAACCTGATGCAGAAAATAATCATAAATGCCCCGAAAATAATCCCATGCCGCCTCCCCGCGGCAGGAATCCGGGATGAAAACGGCAAAAACCTGCCGCCATGGCGCATAAGCGCCACCCCTTTGAAGGGAGAGATGCAGGTTGTTTTCAAAGAGATCCTTTTTCTGTTTCCAGCATTCCCCAATCGTATCACAGTGCAGGTCAAACAGCCGCATGTTTATGACCACCCTTTCTCTGCGATTTTCTCCCGCTCATCCGTAATCCTGCGCGTCGAAGGCGTTTTCCATGTGGCGGATTTCCCGCACCTTTCCCTGCGCATCCGCCTCTACCTCCATCACATCAAAGCGCGGCTGCAACGCACAGGGATGGGAAGCAAGGTAAAGCGAAGCGGTGCGCATTACCCTTTGCCGCTTTGCGGGCGTCACCGCCTCCAAGGGGGAAGCGATTGCCCGCGGGCTGCGCGTTTTCACCTCGACAAATATAATATATGGCTTTTTCTCCGCAATGATGTCGATCTCGCCGAAGCGAGTGCGGTAATTGGCGTCCAAAATCCGGTAGCCCTTTTTGCGAAGCACCTGTGCACAGGCGCGTTCGCCGAGCGGGCCCAATTGCTGCCGATCCATCAAAAGCCTCCCTGAAACAGCCGAAACTGCTCCATAGCAGTCACTTACCGTGGCGGCTCAAATTCTTTAAAAAGGTTTTCCGGTGCACTGGGGAAATCCCGTACTGCGCGAGCAACTCATAGTGCAGCTTCGTGCCATAACCCTTATGCTTCGCAAACTGGTATTGCGGGTACTCCCGGTCCAGCTCATACAGGTAGCGGTCACGGCTGACCTTTGCAAGGATCGATGCCGCCGCGATGGATGCGGATTTGGCATCGCCCTTGACGACTGTGCGCTCGGCAGCCGGAAGGCCCGGCGCGCGGTTGCCGTCGATCAGTGCGAGATCCGGTTTCCCATGCAAGCCGCCAAACGCTCGGCGCATGGCGAGGAAGGTCGCCTGCAAGATGTTGATTTCATCGATCTCCTGCTCCGTCGCCATGGCGATGGAATAATCAACCGCACGGGCAGTGATTTCCGCAAAGAGTAGCTCGCGCTTTTTCTCGCTGAGCTTCTTGGAATCATTGAGCCCCTCGATCTCCTCTCCCGGGCGCAGCACAACGCATGCGGCAAACACGGGGCCTGCAAGCGGCCCTCTGCCGGCTTCATCGATGCCGCACACACATCGAAAGCCTTCCCGGGCCGCCTCCTCTTCATATCGGTACCAGTTAATCTCTCCCATCCCGATCCCCTTCCTATAGAAAAAAGGCCGGATTCCCCCAGCCTTTCTTTCGTTTAATCCGCCGGCGGAAACTCCAGCGTAATCCGCCCGAGCCTGCCCGCGCGGTATTCATCAAGCAGCATGGCACTCGCCCGCTCCGTGTCAATCTCTCCGCCGCGCATGAGCATGCCGCGCTTGCGGCCGATCTGCTCCAGCAGCTCATAGGGCTCGCTTTGGGACGCCTGTTCCGGATCGATCTTATAGCGCTCGCACAGCCGCGCCGGGTACTGCGCGCCCAACACAGCCAGCAGCCGGAGCGCCAGCGTTTCCACATCCATCACTTCATCTTTGACCGAGCCGATGAAAGCCAGGCGGTTACCCACCTCCGGATCGTCAAACTTCGGCCAAAGCACGCCGGGCGTATCGAGCAGCTCAATCCCCCCGCCGATGGCAAACCATTGGTTCTGCCGGGTCACACCCGGCCGGTCGGCCACCTTGGCGCGGCTACGGCCCGCCATGCGGTTGATAAACGAGGATTTGCCCGTATTGGGGATGCCGATAACCATCATGCGCAGCGCGCGGCCCGCCATCCCCTTTTCCTGATTGGATTGAATTTTATCCCGCAGCAATTCCCGCACCGTATCGCCATAATCGTTGAGCCCGCGCCCGGAGCGGCAATCCACCGCTAAGGCAGGGCTGCCCTGCCTGCCGAACCACGCCTTCCAGCGGCGCGTAGCCGCCTCATCGGCCATATCGCACTTATTGAGCAGCACAATATGCGGCTTGCTGGCGATCAGCTCGTTGAGCTCCGGGTTGCGGCTGCTCAGGGGCACCCGTGCATCCAGCAGCTCCGTCACCGCATCCACAAGGGGGAGGCTTTCTTTGATCTGCCTTCGGGTTTTTGCCATATGGCCGGGAAACCACTGCACCGTCTGTTTCTGAAAATCGCTCATCGATTCCTTACCTTCCAGATCATATCAATAGACCGACCAGTGCCCCAGAGGCGTAATACGGCCCTCTACCTTGCCCAGCACATAGCGCGCATCAATAAACCCAATCATAGGCGAGCGGCTGTCTGTTGACATGTTGCGGTTATCCCCCATCACAAAGATGTGCCCTTCCGGGACGGTGACGGGAAACTCCACGCCCTCCTTCGTCAGCGTCGGCGCGTTGACGTAGGGCTCGTCGAGCGCTTTGTCATCGACATAGACGATCCCTTTTTCAAAATCAATATCTACCTTCTGGCCCTCCGTGGCGATCACACGTTTCACAATTGGCTCGTGGAAAGCGTTGGGCTGTGTGACGATCACGATATCCTGATACTGTGGCTTATACTGCCGGCTTGATACCAGCAGGCGATCATTCTCCTGCAAAGTAGGCACCATGGAGGTGCCCTCCACGCCCACCAAACGGAATAAAAAGGTAAAGATTAAAAAAATCACCAACAAAGCCGATACTAGAATATCCGCAAATTCATACACAGCGGATACCAACTTTTTACGGGCGGGCGACATCTGCTTTCTCTTCGGCGCCTGCGGCTGAACCGGCTGCTCTGCCTGCGGTACTTTTTCTTCTGGATCCATCTGTAAAACCTCCGCTCCGAAATATTGTGTTCCGTTCCACATCCGCCGCAACCTATCCAATCTTCCACTGGCCTACAGGGAACAAACGGAATACGGCTTTGCCAGAAAGATAGCGCGTATCGATAAATCCGATCATGGAGGAACGGCTGTCGAGCGAATCGTTACGGTTATCCCCCATCACGAAAACATGGCCCTCCGGCACCTGGATCGGATAGGTAAGATCCCCCGCCTTCTCCACCGGCTCGCTGATATAGGGCTCGTCCAATATTTCGCCGTTTACTGCAACCGTATGCGCCTGCGGATCAATCTCAACCGTATCCCCCGCCACGGCAATGATGCGTTTGATCAGCGGCTCGTCAAGTGCATTTGGCTGCGAAGCCACAACAATATCGCCGCGCTGCGCATGAAAGCCGAGGGTAGTAACCGCCACCCAATTGTGATCCTGTAGCGTTGGCTTCATCGAATCACCGCTGACCCAAAACGGGCGGCACGCAAAGGCGAACAGCACCATCACAAGTAGCACCGCCAGAGAAAGGGAGTCCAGTAGTTCATAGATCACATTCCACTTTGTGCGGCGTTCCGGGATTTCATCAAATTGAATGGTATATTCTTCATATCTGCGCATGTCAATCATCCTAACAAAAAAGGGACACAGGTGTCACCCTTGTCCCTTCTGTACTTCTGCCCTCAGCGAAGCTGTTCCTTAACTTTTGCAGCCTTACCGACTCTGTCGCGCAGATAGTACAGCTTGCTCCTGCGCACCTTACCGGAGCGAACCAGTTCCACTTTTGCAACATTGGGAGAATGCACCGGGAAAACACGCTCCACGCCAACGCCATAGGAAACGCGGCGAACGGTAAAGGTTTCGGATACGCCGCTGCCCTTCTTCGCAATCACTGTGCCTTCAAAAACCTGAATTCTCTCGCGCTCGCCTTCACGGATTTTTACATGAACTTTCACCGTATCACCCACGCGAACCACCGGTGCGTCCTGTTTCATCTGGCCTTCGGTAATAATCTTCAAAGCGTCCATTTCTAAAATTTCCTCCTTCGATTTACAGGCGTTCATACCGCCTACGGCGGAAGCGGACCGTCCGTTTCAATGTCTGGCATAATCAGCCGGCATGAACCCCGTCGCAATGGCACGACGGAAAACAAATGCTTAAATAGTTTAGCATAAAAGCACAAGAGATGCAAGAGAAAAGCCAAAAATCAAATGGAATATTTTGTAGAGCATTCCCCCTTTTAAAATCATGCCGAAGAAAACCGCCGTACGGCAGCGGTATCTCCTCCACCCATACCAACAGACGGCCGAACGCAGCCTGCATTGATGCGATGACCGATCCGATTTTGCAAAAAGGCAAGTCCCTTCTCAAAAATTGGCTATGAAAGTTTTATATACGATTTTTCGTAATAAAATATTGCAAAATGTATTGCATTTTAAAAAATTCATGGTATAATTAGTTATAGATGGTTCCAATGCTTATCCAAAAATAGTTCCATAATAAATGGTAAGATGTGCGCCAAGTATTTACTATTCAATATAATCGTGTTATGATATAGTAAATTTTTTGATTGCTTTCGCGAAGAACGACAGCTTCCAGATAGGTGCGTATGGAATGGAAAAGCGAAACCATTCAACGTAGTGAAATCCATACTGAAGAAATGAGGTGGCTTGCTCAATGGGGAGCGCCAAAGACAATTTTAAAAAAGGTGCCGTGGAAATGCTGTTGCTGACAATGCTGTGCGAAGAAGATATGTACGGCTATCAGATGGCTCAGCTCGTCAAAAAGCGCAGTAAGGGGGAAATTACGATCCCGGAAGGTTCTATGTATCCCACCCTGTACCGCCTCATGAGCAAGGGCTACATCACTGACCATCAATCCACCTCCGGGCGGCGTCAGCTGCGCGTCTATTATCATATTGAACCAGCGGGGCGTGAACATCTGGAACAGATCCGCAAGGATTATTTCGACGTCAACCGCGGTATCCAGATGGTAATGGATAAGAGTGCGGAGGTCATCAGGGGTCTGCTGGAGGACCAGTAATCCCCTACACATTTTTTAAAATGCACTTTCCCCAATAGGCCGTTGGCCTATTGGGGACTTTTCTTTGAGCCACAGAACGAAACCGTAAAAACGCGCGTCCTTCACAAAGCGCTTTGTGAAGGACGCGCGTTAATGCTTATTAAGATATGGCCGTTTTCTTATGGCTTATTCAGCCGGCGCGTAGAGATCCTTGAGCTTGAGCAGGTGCTGATACTTCTCCTTGGAATACTCCTCGGATTTTTCGAACAGGCACTCTGCGCGATCCGGGAAGGCGCGGAGCAGGGAGTTGTAACGCACTTCGTTCATGATGAAGTCGCGGTAGCTCTGGCTCGGCTCCTTGCTGTCGAGGGAGAAGGGATTCTTGCCGTCCGCGGCAAGGCGCGGATCAAAGCGGAAGTTGTGCCAGTAGCCGGAAGCCACAGCAGCCTTCTCTTCCGTCATGCTGATGCCCATGCCGCCCTTGATACCGTGGTTGATACACGGCGCATAGGCGATGATGATGGACGGGCCGTCATAGCTCTCCGCCTCGTGGAAGGCCTTCAGGCACTGGTTGTAATCTGCGCCCATGGCGACCTGCGCCACATAAACATAACCATAGCTCATGGCGATCGCGGCGAGATCCTTCTTCTTCACAACCTTACCGGTTGCGGCAAACTGCGCGACAGCGCCGGTCGGCGTCGCCTTGGAGGCCTGGCCGCCCGTGTTAGAATAAACCTCTGTATCAAAGACGAGAATATTGACATTCTGGTTCTGTGCAAGCACATGATCCAAGCCGCCGAAGCCGATATCATAGGCCCAGCCGTCGCCGCCGAAGATCCAGATGGACTTCTTGTTCAGATAATCCTGATCCTTCAGGATTGCCTCGGCAGCAGCCTTGCAGCAATCCTTGTCAAACGCTGTGCTCTCAAGGAGCTTGATGAGCGCTTCGGATGCCGCCATATTGGCGCCGCTGTCGTTCTTTGTATCAATCCAGGCCTTCGCGGCTTCCGCCACACCAGCCTTGTCGCACTCGGCAAGAACGTTGACGTTCTCCTCCAAACGCGCACGGATCTGCGCGTTGGCAAGATACATGCCGTAGCCGAATTCCGCATTGTCTTCAAACAGGGAGTTCGACCATGCCGGGCCCTGGCCCTTCTTATTCACCGTGTAGGGTGTGCTCGGTGCGGAACCGCCCCAGATGGAGGAGCAGCCCGTTGCATTGGCAATATACATCCGGTCGCCGAACAGCTGAGTAACAAGCTTTGCATACGGCGTTTCACCGCAGCCGGCGCATGCGCCGGAATACTCAAGCAGCGGGGTCTTGAACTGGCTGCCCTTCACGGTGGTCTCCTTGAATTTCGCAGCGACCTCCGGCTTCTCGGGCAGGGAATGCGCGTAGTTAAACTTCTCCTGCTCGTGCGCCTGCGTCTCAAGCGGCTTCATCACAAGGGCCTTCTCGCCCTTCATGCCAGGGCAGACATTTGCGCAGGAGCCGCAGCCCGTGCAGTCGAGTGCGGAAATGGTAACGGCAAATTGCATGCCGGGCACGCCGGTCATCGGCTTCATCTTCATGCCTTCGGGGGCGTTCTTGGCCTCTTCCTCTGTCAGCGCGAACGGGCGGATGACCGCATGCGGACAGACATAGGAGCAGAAGTTGCACTGGATGCAGTTTTCCGGAATCCAGCAGGGCGTATCAACCGCGATGCCGCGCTTCTCAAATGCAGCGGAACCCTGCGGGAACGTGCCGTCCGCCGCATCCTTGAAAGCGGATACAGGCAGCGTGTCGCCCAACTGGGCACTTGCGGGCTCCAGGATTTCCTTGACGAATTTCTTAAGCTCAGGGCGGTCGGTGTTGACCTCTGTCTCCACAACCGTATCCTCAGCATTTGCCCAGGAGGCTGGGATTTCAACCTTCACCGTGCCCGCAACGCCGCGCTCAATGGCGGCATGGTTCATGGCAACAATCTTCTCGCCCTTCTTGCCGTAGGAGCGGGTGGCCGCGTCCTTCATGAGCTGAACGGCCTTATCCTCCGGGATGATGCCGGAGAGTTTGAAGAAGGCGGCCTGCAGGATCGTGTTGACGCGCCCGCCAAGGCCGAGCTCCTTTGCGATATGGGTAGCGTCGATCGTGTAGAATTGGATGTCGTTCCCCGCAATATAGCGCTTCATGGAGCCGGGCAGATGCTCGTCGAGCTGCGCGGCATCCCAGGAGCAGTTGAGCAGGAAGGTGCCGCCCTTCTTGAGATCCTCAACCATCTTATATTTCGTCACATAGGACGGGTTGTGGCAGGCCACAAAATCCGCCTGATTGATCAGGTAGGTGGATTTAATCGGCTTCTCGCCAAAGCGCAGATGAGAGGTCGTTACACCGCCGGACTTTTTGGAGTCATAGGCAAAATAGCCCTGCGCATACATATCGGTATTATCGCCGATGATCTTGATGGAGTTCTTGTTTGCGCCGACGGTACCGTCAGCGCCAAGGCCCCAGAATTTGCAGGAGTGCGTGCCCTTCGGGGTGGTATCCGGATTCTCGCTCACCGGCAGGGAGAGGTGCGTCACATCATCCTCAATCGCAACGGTGAAGCGCTTCTTCGGCTCCGCTTGCTCCATGTTGCGATAAACGGAGATGATATGGCCCGGGTTGGTATCCTTGGAGCCGAGGCCATAACGGCCGCCATAGACGGGGATGTTGGCAAACGGCGTGTCGTGCAGAGCCGCCACAACATCGAGGTAGAGCGGCTCGCCCAGGGAGCCGGGCTCCTTGGTGCGGTCAAGCACGGAAATCCGCTTGACGGAAGCAGGAAGAACCTCCACCAGGTGCTTGACGGAGAACGGCCTGTAGAGGTGAACCTTCACAAGGCCGACCTTCTCGCCGTGCGCATTGAGGTAATCCACGGTTTCCTCAATCGTGTCGCAGACGGAGCCCATTGCAACAATAACGTTCTCCGCATCCGATGCGCCATAGTAGTTGAAGGGCTTATAATCTGTGCCGAGACGGCTGTTGACCTCGTTCATGTAGTGAACAGTTGCCTCAACGGCATCGTCATAGTAGGGGTTGCAGGCCTCGCGTGCCTGGAAGAAGATATCCGGGTTTTGAGCGGAACCGCGCAGCACCGGATGCTCCGGGTTCAGGGAGCGGCGGCGGAATGCGTCTACCGCATCCCAGTCGAGCATTTCGCCCAGAGACTCATAGTCCCAAATCTTGATCTTCTGAATCTCATGGGAGGTGCGGAAGCCGTCGAAGAAATGCAGGAAGGGCACGCGGCTCTTGATCGTGGCCAAGTGGGACACAGCGCCGAGATCCATCACCTCTTGCGGGCTGTTGGAGCAGAGCATCGCATAGCCGGTCTGGCGGCAGGCATAAATATCGGAATGGTCACCGAAAATGTTCAACGCATGTGTGGAAACGCAGCGGGCGGAAACATTGATTACGCCCGGCAGCAGCTCGCCAGCGATCTTATACATATTCGGGATCATCAGAAGAAGGCCCTGGGATGCAGTGTAGGTCGTGGTGAGCGCGCCAGCTGCAAGGGAGCCGTGCACAGCGCCCGCCGCGCCGCCCTCAGACTGCATTTCCGCGAGCTTTACCTTCTGACCGAACAGATTTTTCTGGCCGGCTGCGGCCATCTTATCGGTCTCCTCCGCCATCACGGAAGACGGCGTGATCGGGTAAATAGCGGCAACTTCGGTAAACGCATAGGATACGTATGCCGCGGCGCTATTACCGTCCATGGTCTTGGTTTTTCTTGCCATACTCAATATTTCCTCCTTTTGATTCAGGCGGGAAAAGCTTTTCCGCCCGCATTCGCATTGCGCGCTTGTGCAGACAGAGTGCTCTCCATGCCTTTAGGGACAATCGATAAAGATAGAAATTGCCACTAAATATACTAACACGTTTGTCCGTTTGTGTAAACCAAAAAAGCGGGGTAAAAGTATGCAAAAATCGGGCTGCGGAAATTTAACAATTTGTGAATTTTTTGAAACCGCCCGAAAATAGCCGTTTTTGCCGCATTCAGCCCCCTTTTGAACCGCTTGCAAAAGGGCCTGCATAGTGCCCTTCCGCACGCCGTTTGGCGATTTCTCAGCCCTTCCCGCCCGGTTTGACACACCCTTATAAAACGGATATAATAATGCAAACCTGCTTTGTAACGCAAGAGAACGATGCCTGTGAGAGGGAAATTTATCATTCATGGCGCGGTCGTCGCGCCACTTTAATTTTACCCGCCCGGCGCACGTTCCTTTGTATCAGTTTTACAAAGCAATTCAGAAAGGAGCCAATCCCCTATGGATGACCCGGACCCTGCCGGAAACATTATTTTGCAGCTATTATTGCTGCTTGTGCTGATTTTGGTAAACGCCTTTTTTGCCATGTCCGAGATCGCGGTGATCTCGCTTAACGACAACAAGATTCAAAAAATGGCGGAGGAAGGCCACAAGAAGGCAAAACAGATTCTGCGCCTGACGGAAAACTCCAGCAATTTTCTCTCCACTATCCAAATCGGCGTTACATTAGCGGGCTTTTTGACCTCCGCCTCTGCTTCGCAGACCTTCGCGAATAAGCTCGCCACAGCGATTGCGCAGCCGAAGGTTGTCGCAGTGATTCCCTACAGCGTCATCAGCGGCTTTTCGATGGTGGTCATCACGCTGATTATGTCTTATTTCTCCCTTGTGCTCGGCGAGCTTGTGCCGAAAAAGATCGCCATGCAGAAGCCGGAAAAGGTTTCCTTCCTCGCGGTCGGCCCCCTGCTGTTTGTGGCAAAAATCACAAAGCCGGTGGTAAAGCTCCTCTCCTTCTCCACCAATCTGGTGGTCCGGCTGTTCGGCTTCGACCCGAACGCGGATGAGGAGGACGTCACCGCGGAGGAAATCCGCATGATGGTGGATGTGGGCGAGGAAAAGGGCGTGATTGAAAACACCCAGAAGGAAATGATCAACAACATTTTTGAATTTGACGATATGGACGTTGGCGACATCATGACGCACCGCACGGAGATGTTTGCGGTGGAGGTCAACGATCCGCTCGAGGAGGTCGTCAAAATCTCGATGGAGGAAGGGTACTCCCGCATCCCCGTCTACGACGACGACCCGGATAACATCATCGGCATCGCCTATGCAAAGGACCTGCTCAAGTATGTGGGCCGCAGCCTTCCCAAGGATAAAGCCCTGCGCGATATCATGCGCAAGGCGTATTATGTTCCAGAAACCAAGCACTGCGATGAACTCTTCAAGGAGATGAGCGAGAGCCATGTGCAAATGGCAATCGTGGTGGACGAATACGGCGGCACGGCGGGCCTCGTCACGCTGGAAGACGTTTTGGAAAGCATTGTCGGCAACATCCAGGATGAATACGACAATGAAGATGAAGAAATCTCCAAAATTAACGACACCACCTTTACGATCGACGGCACAACGGATCTCGACGAGGTGGATGAGCTCATCGGCGCCGACCTGCCAGAGGGCGACTACGATACGCTCGGCGGCTTCATCACGAGCCAGCTCGGCTTCCTCCCCGGAGACGGAGAAATGAATGTGGTGGAGTATGAAAATATCCGTTTTACCGTGTTGAGCGTGGAAGAACGCCGCATCGGGAAAGTCCGTGTGGAAATCCTGCCCCAGGGGGAGGAGCCTGTGGAGGAACCGGCTACAGGCGAAAAGAAACACCGCCGCTTGCTGCACGAGCGGGAGGCGGAGGAAGCAGGCGAAGAGGATACCGATCTGAAGAATTAAGCTGCTCTCTTCCTGATTATAAAACATAAAGGCACGCTGCATTGTTTTGCAGCGTGCCTTTTTTATCCTTGTTTTTCCGTCAGGCGGCCGCATTCTTGTTGGTATGCAGCGGCGGTTCTTCTGGCATTTCATCGAGTTTTTCCAGCTCTTTCCTCCGGTTGCGTTCATAATAGGCCGCATCCTCTTTCCAGAAGGCATAGTCCGGATCCTGCCTGCGGTCCGGCAAGTCATAATGCGCCTTGAGATACGCGCCGAGGTAGGCTGTGGCAATCTCCGTGCCGAACAGGTTCAAATGATCTCCCCCATCCTTGGAATGCTTTGTCCAATCGAACATCATGCGGCCCTGTTGCGCCTCCACGTTCAAATCCAGAAACGGTAGGCCGTTCTGCTGGGCAAATTCCGAAACAGCCTGATGCTTTTCATAGCTCCAGGAGCTTGCAGAGGGCATTTCCAGCAGCATGAGCTGAATCCCGCGCTCCTTGCACAGCTCCATCACTTTATTCAGGCAGCGCAGCGCCTCCTTGCTCAATGGCTCATCCCTGCCGCCCGGCTCCATATAATCGAAGCCGCCTTCATAGGGCACTGTCATCGTATGGATCAAGTAGCCCTTGCCGACATAGTGGTAAAACTTGCGGCGGATATCCGTAAAATCATCCCGGGTGAGCTCCTTCCAGCGGGAGTGGTATTTCACCCCGGCAAAAAGGTAGCCAACGCCCGTGCCCACTGCATTATTCATAAATGTATCGGAATAGCCGTATACCTGCCGCGGGAAGGCTTTCACCTTATCCACAAACATCTTCCAATGGTTTTTGTGCATGTTGGGGTTGCGGTACATCGCATCCACTTCCAGCACCAAAACGCGCGGAGATTGGCGGACGAGCGCCTCCTTGACGCGCAGCCATGCCGTCAAAGGGTTCTGGCGTGGCTGGCCGCTGGCAAAGCTTGTGATACCATACTGATGATACATTGCAACCGGCGATATTCCATTATTGAGATCGCTGTTGCCGACCATAACGACATCCAGCGTATGATCGGGCTCCCCCAGATAGCCGAACACCACCGTATTCAGGGTGGAATCCTCCGCCTTATCGTTGCGGGGAACCAGCACCATGGAACACAGCTGGAGCAGCAGCAGAAAAATCAGGGCAAAGCAAACGCATTTGACCGCCCTGCGGATTATTTTTTTCACTAATTCATTTCGCATGCTTCCATCATGCCTTTCGGATTACTTAATAAAATGAGCGCGAGTATGTTAAAACTGACCATAAAGGAACGTGCCCACGTGATATCCATCCCCGTAAATCCCAAAAATAATCACACTGAATAAAGCCGCGAAATAGATCACCCAGCGAACCGGCAGCGGCAGCTTTGCAATCAGCGAACGCACGCTGATATCTCGCTCCTGCAGCACGCTCACCACGAGCATCAGCAGCACGGCAATACCGAGCACCAGCCAATCAGCCGCCTCAAACTTCGGCAAAACCAGGCTTCCGCCCAAAAAGGGCCCACGGAACATGGAAACGAAAATATTCCCCGCATACCGTAACCCCGGCGCGCGGAAAATCAACATGCCAATGTAGACAAAGCCGCAGGTGCGAAGCACCTGAAAAGCGTGCCACAGTTTACCCTCCCGGTTGATATGGAGCGCATGGAGCGCTTTTACGGAGAGCGGCTCAAAGAGCGTGCCGACCGTCATGATGATGTAATAATATAGGCCGTAGGCGATAAACTTCCACCCCGCCCCGTGCCAGAGGCCGTTGCCGAACCAGACGAAAAACAGCGCACAGATGGCAGGAAGCTGACGGCCGGCATGGCCCTTGAATACCTTCTTCGCCTTTTTCCCAAGCTCCAGAATCGGCTTGGAAAGCGAAACCGGATAGAACACATAATCGCGCAGCCATGCGCCGAGCGTGATATGCCAGCGGCGCCAGAATTCCTGCACGGAGGTTGAGAAAAACGGGCGGCGGAAATTCAGTGCCATCTGGATGCCAAACAAGCGTGCAACCCCGCGCACAATATCCATCACACCGGAAAAATCAGCATAAATCTGGATGGTATACAGCAGCACGGCGAGGATGACAGGAAGGCCCGTGTACGCCGCACTATCATGAAATACGGCATCCACAAAAATGCCTGCCCGGTCGGCTATCACCATCTTCTTGAACAGGCCCCACAGAATCATCTGCATCCCCTGCATCAGATTGGCGGTGCTCAAGCGATGCGGCTCATAAAGCTGCTGCGCCAGCTGCCCATAGCGCCCGATCGGCCCCTCGACGATCTGCGGAAAAAAGGAAACGAACAGCGCAAGCCTGCCAAAATGACGGTCCGGTTCTATCTTGCCGCGGTAGACATCCACCACATAGCTGACAGATTGCAGCGTGTAATACGAAATGCCCAGCGGCATAATCAGCTTCAGGTGAGGCACCAGGGAGCCATCGGCAAACAGGCCGAAGATCGAGTTGACCGTTTCTCCAAAGAAATTAAAATATTTAAAAAACAGCAACAGCCCGAAATTAAAGAGCACCGCAAAGAATACAACCAGCTTTTTCTTGCTTGCCGTTTTTTGCCGCAGTGCCTTTTTTTCTTCCTTTGGCACTGTCTTTTTGGCCAAATTGAATTGCGTGTTGATCCGCCCGAGCGCCAGGCCCGATAGATACACCGAAACCGTTGTTGCCAGCAGGCTGAAAATGAGCAGCTTGCTCGACAAAAAATAGAAAATATAGCTTGCCGCCAGTAAAACGCCCCAACGTGCACGCCGGGGCATGATGAAATACAGCAGCCCGATCACGAGCATAAAAATAAGAAAGGTAAACGCAGTATAACTCATGTTTGGCTGTTCCCCCAATATTTGTTTCTAAAACCCCTTCAGCCATTCTCAAGGGCTATTACAACAGTTCTCTCCGCTTGCCCACACAAGCGGAGAGAACACAGCCGCAGATCATTCAAAAACAAGCGCCTAACGCATCCAGCCAGAAACAGGGCTTGTTTTATTCCTCCTGCAAGCGCTCAATCAGCGCCATCATTGCTTCCACAGAGTTGAAATTCTCCGGGCGCAGGTCTACAACGGAGATTTCCACATCAAACGCATCATCGATTTCCGACACCAGGGATACCACATCCAGGGAATCGAGAATGCCGTCGTCAAACAGGCGCGTCTGCCCTTCAAATTTCACACCCGGCTTCAGTTCCTGCAAAATTTCCAGTAATTCTTCCATATGTATGACCATCCTTTCTTGCGCCGTGCCGCAAAATGATGCGGTTTGGGCGCAGCCAAAATTTCGAGCGGCATTTCTGCTCAAAAAGCGTAAAACACAGTTTGAAAGAGAGTACTCTTAAACTTTCACGCCCATTTCTTTCTATCCGAAATGTTTTGAAATAATCGTTGTTATCCATCCAACTCCCGGTAATGCTCGCCCAGCCATTTGCGATCAAGCTTGCCGTTTGCGTTATACGGCATCTTCCGGGTCCGGATGATTTTGTTCGGCACCATGTAAGATGGCAGTTTCTCCTTTGCAAGGGGAAGAATTTCTTCCGGAGCGGCCGCCCCCTCGTAGACCAAGATCAGCTTATCCCGCTTGGCGTCATACAGGCAAACGCACACCTCCAGCCCTTCGCAGGCGGATACCGCCGCCTCAATCTCGCCCAGCTCGATGCGGTAGCCCATATGTTTGATCTGAAAATCCTTCCGGCCCATATACACCAGCTCGCCGCGCTCGTTGTAATACACGAGATCCCCCGTTTTGTAAATCAGCTCGGGATAGAAGCGGTTGATCGGGTTTTGCACGAAGCTCTCCGCCGTTTTATCCGGCACGCCGTAATACCCCATGGCCAGAAAGGAACCGCGCACGCACAATTCACCCAGTTCGCCGGGGGCCGGCTCACAGCCGTTTTCATCGAGCACCAACAGGCCGCAGTTATCGCATGCACGGCCAATCGGCAGCGATTCATCCTCCCGAAACGGGCGGTCAACGATATAATAAGCGCAGATGTCGGTGACCTCCGTCGGCCCGTAGAGGTTGGCAAACAGCGCCTGCGGGTAATGCGAGCGCCAGATGTTGAGCCATTTCACCGGCATCACTTCGCCTGCGAACAGGATCGTCGACAGCGCAGAGGGCTTTACATAATCCAACGCCTTCATCCGGGCGATCAGGCCGAGTGCAGACGGCACCCAATAAATGGTGTTGACCTGGTGCGCCTGCATGTATTCAAGCAATTGGACAGGAAAGGAAAAATAGGATTTCGGCGGCATGCAGAGCGTTGCCCCGCTCGCCAACGTTGCAAAAATATCAAGCACTGACATGCTGAAATAAAAAGGCGTCTGGCTTGCAAAAACCGTATCCTGCGTAATGTGAAAGGTCTGCGTTACCCAGTGCGCATAATCAATCACGCTGCGGTGGCACACCACCGTGCCCTTCGGCATGCCAGTGGAGCCGGAGGTAAAGAGCGCATACAGTGGGTCGGTATCGATCATCCGGCTCCGGACGCGCGCGAGCGCCTTCTTGTCGCAGGGCGTTTGGGCAATCTCTTCAAACAGCACCAGCCTCGCGCTGCCCAGGAACTCCACCGCTGCCTGCGCATGTGCGGCATCCGTCAGCACGGCGGCCGGGGCAAGCGTGCTGAAAATATTCTGGATGCGGGCAGCGGGCATATGCGTATCGATCACCGTATAGAAACTGCCGCTGTATGTAACGCCCAGCATCGCCGCCAGGCAGGAAATCCCCTTATCCATATAAACCGCAACCGGTTGGCCATACGCCCCAAGCGCCAGCAGCCCCGTGCCGGCCGATTGGCAAAGGCCTAAAAAGGATGCGTAAGAAATCGTCTCTTTTTCTTCTGCGAATGCTGTTTTTTTCGGGAACCTCTGTGCGGAATGCTCCAGCAATTCGAGAACATTCTTCGTCAAACCTGTTCCCCCTTCCTTGTTCTTTTCCTCAACCGGAAACGGAGGCTTTAAAACCTCTGTTGAAAAGTATATCGGCTGCCACTGGTTTCGTCAATACGTCCAATCCGAAAGTAACGAAATTGTAAGAAACCTGTTACCGATTGAAATATTTCTGCAATCTATCGGTGATCCTATTGCCCAAAAAAGGGAAGGAGGAGGTGCGCGATCTTATCCGGATCGTGCACATAGCTGCCATGGCTCTCCCCGGGCAGAATTTTTAACTCTGCATGTGGAATATGCGCCGCGATAAAACGCGTATCCTCCTCGCGGATCACATCCCGCTCCCCCGCCGTTACAAGCGTGGGCACGGTGATGCGCGAAAGCTCCGCCCGCGTGAGTGCAGGGCCGTGCAGCATCATGCCGGTCTGCTGCCTCTGGGTGACCGCGTAAATGAGCCGGTAGGCAAACCGGTTGCGCGCTTTCAACCCCGCAGGGCTGGAATTCGCCCCACTGACCGCAAGCTTCGAGAGCAGCCCCGGCCAGCCGGAGGCAACGAGCAGGCCGATAATCCCCCCGTCGCTGAAGCCGTAGAGCATGGGCTGATCCATGCCGAGTGCCTGGATCAGCTCCGCCGTGTCGCTTGCAAGCTGCTCATAGGAGAGCGGCCCGGCCTTCCCGCTGTGCCCATGGCCTCTGCTATCCGGCGCGTAGACGGTGTAGAAGGCTGCGAGCCGTTCGATCAGGCCGTCAAATGTATGATGGCTGCCGCCGTTGCCGTGCAGCAGGATCACCGGCCGCCCGCTCCCCTGCTGCTCATAGCAGATGGAAATGCCGTTGATCTCAATATTGTGCTCCATCCTATCGCCTCCATCAAAGCCACATTGTTCCCAGCGGCGGAGCCACCTGTGCCGCGCGTCTGGTTTCACTGTATCCCCTCACGGGGGTATTTGTCAACCAATCCGGCCCGTTTTACGGCTGGCTCGTTAGGCCAGCCGCTATTTTTTTGCCAAACTGCACTGCACAAGCCGGTGCAAATGATTATAATAAGGAAAAGGCATACAAAATATGATACCCGCCCTCCATCTCCATCTGGTTTGCAAGCTTTGCACACTGCCCGGCGCTGTTGCGTAGATAAAACGCAAGGAGGTATTCCCCGCTTTTCTCCGGCAGGGGAACCCACGCGGCCGCTTCATACTGCGGCGCTTCCCCCTCCCCACCGGGCTGTGCGGCGCGCCATTGGGCTGGTTTCCCTGCCGGGCACTCACAGAGCACGCGGCCGGAGCGATCCAGCAATACGAAACCGGCATGCAGGTGAAAGCCGGCCGCAAAACCGTCATTTGCAATGGTCAGAGCGACGTGCACCTGTGCACCCGGCTTCCAATCACCCTCCAGCCGCAGCGTTTTTGCCTGAAGCCGGTAGCCCAGGTGATCGCGCACATAGTCAAACACATTGCGGGGTACCCGCTCGCCCGTTTCTTTACAAAACCAGGCGGGGTCGCAGGGAATCCCCCTTTCGGCCAGAAGCTCCGGCGTGATCTCCTGCCGCTTCCAGCGGCCCATCGTCGTTTTGGTTTCGTCCTCCGGGTAATCTTGATAGCCGTGCACTGCGCTCAAAGAAGTGAAGTGAAGCTCCGCCAGCCGCTCCACCGCGCGCAGGCCGTCGCAGTAAACACCATTTGCATGGTTCCAACTGCTCCAATAAAGCTCGCCATCCTGTGGGCTCTCCGGCGCCTTCTCCAGCGCCGTGCGATACATGCGCGTGCCCGGGTCAAAGCCGCCGTTTTCATACTGCTTCGCCTGGATGTTGCCAAAAAAAGAGTCGTCGTGCAGCCCTGTCCTGCAATAGGCTGGATGCCGCTTGCCGAGCAGCTTGAGCAGCCCCGGCAGGCGCACTTGGAGATACATACCCTCCGGCGCTGCTTCCGCCAGCGCGCGCAAAATTTTTTTGCGGCTGACGCGCTTTTTTTCGCTGTGCCATTCGCCCCATGCGCCGATCATCCCCGCCTGCAAAACGTGGATAGAGGCTTTGTTCTGCTCCAAAAAGGGCCGCAGCTGCTCAATGTGGCGCAGCATATCCGCCTGAGTGGCATCGTTCACACCGGGGTCGGTCGAATAGGCAAAGCGCAGCAGCGCCTTAAGCCCATACGCGCGCAGGGTATCAAAATAAAACTGCATCGCCTGAAAGCCCGCTTCGTCGATCTCCCGGCCCCGGTACCCGGTCAGATAAAAATAAACCTGTGCGAGCGTAATCTGCTCTGGCGCACAGCGGGCAATGCCTTTTTCAATCGTCTGTTTAATATGCGCCGCCGGGTCCGTCATGCGGCTGACGGTGAATACATCGCAGGTGATTTCCTCCCCCATATATAATTCAAGGCGCAGCCCACGGTCCGGATTGCGGGCAAGCAGGCGATCGCCTCCCGCGGATAACGGCTCCATTTGCAGCTCCATCATGATAACCATACCTTTCCTGCGCAACTTTGCGCATGCGCAGCTTTGCGCATGCGTAGCTAAAATCTCGAGCGGTTTGGCGCTCAAAAAATAGAAAGCAAGATTTGAACATTCCTTCAACAAGGAATCTGCATTATTGTAGGTGGAAAACGCATTCCTGTCAAGTTCAGTCACTTTTTCTGTTGACGTGGATTGCGGAAAAAGTTACAATACCATTATAACTGTTTCGGACTACTAGATTTTGGAGGAAAGAGAATGGAGAAAACGAAGAGTGAGCGGAATGCATATATTCTGCGAAAATACCTTGGCTACGGCGTAGGCGCGATCGGCATGGATTTGAGCTATGGATTATTCAATTCATTCCTCAATAATTATTTGACAAATGTTTTGCTTATCGCACCGTTTTACGTTGGCGTAGTCGCCTTCTGCGCCCGGATCTGGGATGGTATTAACGATCCGATGATGGGCACGATCGTTGACAATACGCACACGCGCGCGGGCAAATTCCGCCCCTGGATTTTAACAGGCTCGCTGCTGAATGCTGTGGTGCTGTTCTTCCTGTTTACAAACCCCGGCTTTTCTGTATCGGGCAGCGCGGTTAATATCGGCCTTTACGTTTATGTAGCTGTGATGTATGTCCTCTGGGGCATGTCCTATACGATTGTAGATATCCCCTATTGGTCGATGGTGCCCGTATTGACAAGCGACCCGCAGGAGCGCAATCTTGCGGCAACCTTCCCGCGCTTTTTCTCCGGCTTTGGCCAGATCATTATCGTTGTGTTGACCGTGCCAATGCTCAATCTCTTTGGTAAGGGCAACGATGCAATCGGCTTTAGCTATTGGTCAGCCATCTGCGGCGTTTTGCTGGTATTAGGCTGCCTAGTGACCTTTTTCACCACGAAGGAAACCGTCCATCCAAAGCCGGAGCATCAGGAAAAATTCACCTTGAAGCGCGCGTTTCTGACCATCAAAAATAACGATCAGCTCCTCATCTTTATTCTCACCGCGATCTGCTTTAACACCGGCTGGTATTTAACCAATGGCCTGGGCATCTATTATTTTGAATCCGTGTTAGAAAACAGAGATTTATATTCCGTGTTCGGCGCAATTGGCGGCGTTGGCCAGGCGTTGGGCCTGATTCTTCTGCCTGTGCTCTCCAAAAAGTTCACGCGCAACCGTGTCATCAAGGGGGCCATGCTCCTCTCGATCATCGGATATCTCGGCATGGGGCTATTCGGCCCGGTGCTCAACCAGTTTATCCTGTTTGCCATCTTCGGCATTGTGGGCTGCATGGGGATCGGCTGTATGTTTGTGGCGGAAACGATCATGCTGGCGGATATTGTGGATTATGGCGAATTCAAGCTCGGCTACCGGACGGACTCCATCGTTTTCTCCATGAAAAGCCTGCTGCTGAAAGTGGCCTATTCGATTCAGAGCCTGATTATCGGCGCGGGCCTACAGCTTTCGCATTATGACGGCGAGCTTGTCAAGCAGGGTATTTCACAGCCCGCTTCCGCACAGAATGCAATTTGCGTGATGATGTTCCTCATTCCGCCCATTTTCGTTCTTCTTTCGTTGTTTATCTTTTCAAAGAAATATAAACTCAGCAAGGAGCGCATGGAAGAGGTTACAGCATTTATTACGGAAAAACACGAACAGGAACCGCGTGTTAGTGACATTGAAGAATAAACGGTAAGCAAAATACACCAAGCGCCTCTTCTCCTTTCGCTGGAGAAGAGGCGATATTTTTTGTTAAAGATAAATCAATGGCGCAATATGACTAACAAAAAACAACACTGAGTTGTCATTTGTCTATTATATCCATATTTCTGGCCTCTTTTTCTACGATTCTTCCTATAGATTATTTCAGGAGATAAGTCTATAATAGACCCATCCTGGTTGTAAAGTGGAGCAACCAAGTTCGACTCAATTGAAGGAGGAAACAATAGAATGAAAAAAGCAAAAAAGCTCCTCTCTTTGTTTTTAGCGGCTTTGATGCTGATGAGCTGCTTCGGCGCAATCAGCGCGAGCGCTATGACAATGGATGCGGCGGAAACCGCGGCGGCAGATTTTAACGCAACCATTCCGGATCATTCCGCCGTTTATGCCAACAAGAGCGCAAAGCAGTGGAACAACACTAAGACAAGCCTTGACACAACGCTTGGCCTCGTGCTGAAGGCAGTCAACATCAAAAAGACCATTTATTCTGAGAACACCGTCAAAACACTGCAGGGCCTTGATGCCACATTGTATGATTTAGTGGCTGGCCTGGCCGACAGCAATCCCCTAATCAAATATGCGTTACGCACATTGACGCCTTCAGCAATGGCAGATGCGATGGATAAGGCGAGCGTATACCCGGAAATCGCTTCTTACTTAAGGACGATCGACACTTACTCTGATATTGATATGGATCAGATTGATTGGGGTGTTGTTCCCGGTGATCGCGATTCTTTTGTAAAGGCTGCCAACTGGGCTCTTTTCCCAGTGAATGTTGCTTTCTCGCTGTTGCTTCCTCTGCTTACTCTCCCGGTAAGTGTTTATGACAATGCACTCGTGCCACTCCTCGAATCTTTCCATCAAGGCACCATGCCTATAGAAAGCGAGTTCAGGGCGGCAACTACCAACAAAAATGGTGTTGCGATTATTCTTAATATTGTTTGTGATGCTATCGATGATCTGGAAGTTGCTCCGCTCTCCTATTTGTGCGAAATCCTTCCGGATCTCACCAATTCCCTTGCGATCGCTCTGGATACACTTAAAAACAATAAGTTAATTGCTTCTATGGGAATTGAGTTACCCAGCGGCTTGAGCGATATCATTAATTTGGTCGTTCCGATGCTCCCGAGCATCCTTGGCCTTGGCGAGGACTATGTGATGCCTGCGCTGAACCTGCCGGAGATCGATGAGCATTACCTTATCACGATGGGCACTGCCTATGCTGCTGAGAGCGGTATGAAAGATGGCGCCCGTATGGCCATCAAGGGCAACAGCACCATGGTATTTGCCGCGGTCGCGCAGTATGTTCAGGAAGTGCTGCAGGATAAGGGCAACCAGGCTGCCATCGGCGATCTGGTCGTTGCAAAGGCCGGCCCGGAATACCTTGAGAGCTACCGCAATGTTGTTGCTGCTGCGCAGAATGGCACGCCCATTGACGTTGCAGACGCCTGCCTGAGCCTGATTGAAGAGATCGCCACCAACACTGGCGCTCAGGAAGATGTGAACCCGATCGTTGCATTCTTTGCAAAAATCGCGGCCTTCTTCTCCAATCTGGCGAAGAAGATCCTCGCGCTCTTTAAATAAGCCATCTTCTATTTTCACCTTTTTCACCTCATAAATAAGTCGCCGTATGGTTTCCACTTCCATACGGCGGCTTATTCTTTTTGATGGCATGGGGGCATAGCAGGGTAACCCCTTCCGCCGTGTTCTATTTGGTCGGTATGACGACGGAAGCATTGGCTCAATACTAGGCTGCATATTTTATTTATTTCACCAAAATCATATCTAATGTTTCCTAGTTTTATACAAATTGTTGTTTTTTCGTAATATTCTTACCTTATAATAAAAAAAGATAAAAAGGGAGGGATTTCCATGAAAATTGTTTCTGCTGCGAACCTCAAAAAATACTACGGCACAGAGCCCAACCTTACCAAAGCGCTTGATGGCGTTTCGTTGGAAATCGAAGCAGGGGAATTCGCCGCCATCGTCGGCTCCTCCGGCAGCGGCAAAACGACGCTGCTCAACATGCTCGGCGCGCTCGACCGGCCGGATAGCGGAACGGTAACCATCGATGGGAGCGAACTGACGGCAATGAGCGAGGAGGAGCGCACGGTTTTCCGCCGCCGGAAGATCGGCTTTGTCTTTCAAAACTACAATCTCGTCCCGATCCTGAGCGTCTATGAAAATATTGTTTTGCCGCTGGAGTTGGATGGGCAGCCGCCGCAGGCGGATTGGATCAGCCAGGTCATCGATGCGCTGGGGCTTACAGAAAAGGCGGACGCTATGCCCAACACCCTCTCAGGCGGGCAGCAGCAGCGTGTGGCCATTGCGCGGGCGCTGGCCGCGCGCCCCAGCCTGCTGCTGGCCGATGAGCCCACCGGCAATCTGGACAGCAAAACGGGGCAGGATGTAATGCGCCTGATGCTGGAAACCAGCCGCCAATACCAGCAAACGATTCTGCTCATTACGCATAATGACCAGATCGCCCGGATGGCGGACCGGGTCTTCCATCTGGAGGATGGGAGAATCCGCTTATGAAAAAACAAAATGATTCATTGAGCCATCAAGTGCTCAACCGCCTTTCAAACCGCGCGTTTCGCGCGAACCGGGCGCGTAATGCCTTTGCGATCCTCGCTGTGCTGTTGACAACGCTCCTGATCACCTGCGTTTTCAGCATCGGCTTCAGTTTTTCGAAAAACCTTACTACAATGGAACTGCGCACCAAAGGCACCACCGCGCAGCTGCTTCTGCCCCGCCCTACGCAGGCACAGCTGCAAAAGCTGCGCTCCCTCCCTTACCTGCGGGCGGCTGGCATAGAGGTCGGCATTGGCTCCGTCCAGCCCTCCGCCGGGAACAATACCGTTATTCACGTGATGCATTGGGATGACACACAGTGGGAGCAGCATATCAGGCCCTGCACCGGCGAGCTTCAAGGGCGGCTTCCACAGGCGAAAAATGAGGTCATGCTCTCCTCCCATGCCCTTGCCCTGCTCGGTATTGACAAGCCGAAAGAGGGCATGGAAATCAAGCTTTCCTTCCCCGGCGCGCCGGAAGCGCCCTTTCTCCTCTGCGGCTGGTATACCGAATATGCGGCAACCCCGGACGGCACTGCGTTACTCTCCGAGGCCTACTGCACTGCGCATGGCCTGACGGCGGAGCAGCAGGGCAGCGCTCTGCTCTCCGTAAAAAAAGGGGAAGAAAAAAACATTATACCTCGTCTTATGATGGACGTGCAGCCAACCGAGGGGCAGGGGTTTCTCGGCGGAGCGGAAGCTTCCAAACAGGAGGGCTCCATTCCGGCGGCCATCGGGGTTGCTCTGCTGGTCATGCTGATTGCCCTAAGCGGCTATCTGCTGATCGCCAACGTTTTGAACCTCTCCATCGCACATGACATCCGGTTTTACGGTTTGCTCAAGGCGCTCGGCGCGCAGGAGAAGCAGCTCGGCCGCATTGTGCGCAGGCAGGCGCTCCTTTTTGCAGCCATTGGGATTCCGGCCGGGCTTGCCGCCGGGGCGCTGGCCTGCTTCGGCGTGGTTCCCTTTGCGATGCGCATTGCAGCCAGCGGTGCAGGGGCTTCCTCCGCTTTCCCGGCTGAGGTTTCCTTTCAGCCGCTCATTTTCCTTGGAGCGGCGCTTTTTGCCCTGTTCACCGTTCTGCTCAGCTGCCGCAGGCCGGCCAAACTTGCGGGGCGCGTCTCTCCCATTGAGGCTCTGCGCCATACTGGAAAACAGCATAACAAATCGAGGCCTCCCAAGCGCCGCAGGAACAGCCCGCATGGCAGGCTGGCGCGCATGGCTTGGCGCAACGTCTTCCGGGATCGCAGGCGCGCGGCTCTTGTCTTCGCCTCCATGAGCCTCGGCATCGTGCTGTTTCTCTCCGTCACCTCTCTAATGAATGCGCTCAGTGGGGAAAACTATTTTAATGCCAAATATCCTTATGATTTCGTCTGCTCCGTCCAAAATGCCGCCAGCACAGAGGTCATCGGCCTCACTACAGGGGAACCTGTGCCGGGGGCTTTTGATGCCAATGTATTAGAGGCAGATGAGATAGAAGCGATACGGGAACAGCTGAAAAAAACGCAAGGCGTCACTCAAATAGACGCCGTTCGCAGCGCTGTGTGTACCTTTCCCTTTGAGGAAACCCTGTGGGAGCCTGTGTTAAAGGCAGCATATGCGCGTATTTCCGCGCAGCCAGTGGAGCAGGCCAGCATGCCGGACGGGGAAATCCAGCTTTCTTCCGGGGCCAGTTACGCCGATTTTTTGCAGCAGATCAAAGCGCAGGCGCAGCAATGCAGCCTGCGGGTTTACAGCATCAGCGATCCGTATCTGGAGCAATATAACCGCACGCATACACAGCCGGTTGATCTTGAAGCCTTCCGGCAGGGTAAAACTTGCTTGATCGGCTCCGGCGCCTATGAGGCGATGCGCGGCAGGCAATTGACTCTGACAGCGCAAGCCACCGGTCGCTCCGTTCCCCTCACAATCGGAGGGATATGGGATACTCCTATCATTTCACAGGTTGCCTCCGCGCGCACTGGCTATCTGGAAGGGATTTACATCAGCGAAGCTCTGATGAATCAATTGGACGCCCATGCGGCGGTAGAGCGCATCTGCCTGACTGTGCAGGCAGAAAACGAGCCTGCGGTGAAAACGGTGCTGGAAACGCTGGAAACGGAAAACCCAAACGCCTTTTCCGTATCCAGCAAATCGGACGCGCGCGCGGAGCAAACAAACCTCATTCAGACGATGCAGGTGCTGGGCGGAGGGCTCTCCCTGTTGCTGCTTCTGATCGGCCTGTTGAATTTTATCAATGTTATGTTCACCTGCGTGCTCACGCGCCGCAGGGAATTCGCCGTGATGGAGAGCATCGGCCTGACAAGGCGGCAGCTTTTCTCCCTGCTTGCATGGGAGGGCCTCTTCTATGTGATTGTAACTTGCGCCCTATCCCTGGCGGTGAGCGCAGCCGTCTATACCATTCTAGCGGAAACGATCACAAAGTTGATCCCCTATGCGGCTTTCTCCTTCCCCTCGCTCCCGGCGGTGTGCATCGTTGTTTTACTGCTTGCCATCTGCCTGTTGACGGCGGCTGTCATGTATCGCTATTCGTCGCATGACAGCGTTACGCAGCGGCTGCGGGATACGGAGGAATAAACCAAACTGCTTTCATCTTGTTATTCAGGCTATTATGAAAATTGATAATTCTCTTGGTCAGGTAGCTGGACAAATATCTTCAGAACCTTTATTTGGAACAAAATCCAGGGGGAGCTGCGAAATACTTTTCATTTCGCAGCTCCCCCTGAAATGGTTAACAGCCTGGTTTTAAATCCTTTTTTTAAAACAACTAAAAGGCGGCCGCAACATAGCGTTCGTCTGCCTGGCATGATGAAACCGGCGATCTGTTAAAAGCTTTCCCAATGCTCCTCGCTGGTTCCTACGGCTCCACTTCGATCGATTCGCTCACCTTTTGTAAAAAACGGTAGAGCGGCGCGAGCTCCTGAAAGCCTTTTTTCAATTCCTCGATGATACCCGCATCCCGCAAAGGGGCAAGGTTCGGGTTTTCCCGGCAGACAAAGGCGTCCTTCCGGTTATAATAGGCGCGCAGATCCTCCGGCACATCGCCGGGTTTCGCCTTTTTATAGCTTTCGCCGCCGAAGGCAAAGCCTGCCCGCTCTGCCCTACGCACCGCCCGGCGGAAGGTGGCGGGGTCTGCAAGGATCGCATCGCGGTAGGCCTGCATGAGCTGCGGGGAAGTGGAATAATACCCCACGCCAAAGGTATAGCCCTGCGGCGTGATTTCAAACCAAAACGCGGGCGAGCATGGGAATTCTTTTTTGGAGCGCATAAAGGTTGCCCACACGTGCTCACGGTAGAGCGTTTTATCCTTGGTGAAGCGCGTATCCCGGCGGATGCGGGAAACCATGCGGCTTGGGATCACGCTGATTTTTCCATCGATTTTTTCCATCGGTTCCGCCAGCGCGGCGCAGATTTGCTGCATTGGAAGCAGCACCTGCTCCTTGATGGCGGGTTTTTTGGATTCATAAAACTCCTTGCTGTTTTGAAAGCGGTTCTCCGCCAGCAGCCAGAGCGCCTCCGGCGTGATACCGCGGTAAGCAGCCTCTTCTTCCCGTTTTGCGGCCATGTCAAATCACCCCCCTGTTTTTCATCTCCTGCGCGGCGAGCAGCACGCCCATCTTTGCACTGTGGAAATTGAGCCCGCCCTGCATCCAGGCGGCAAATGGCTCGCGCAGCGGTGCGTCCGCCGACAACTCAATAGACGAACCGAGCGTAAACGCCCCCGCCGCCATGATCACCTTGCTGTCATAGCCAGGCATATCCCATGGCTCCGGCGAGACGAAGGAATCCACCGGGGCCCCTTTTTGCATGCCCTGGCAAAAGGCGATCAGCGCCTTTTCCTCCCGCAGGAGCACGGCCTGGATGATATCGTGCCGCGTTTCCCCGCATCGCGGGGTCACGTCATAGCCCAGCCGCTCAAACAGGGCTGCTGTAAAGGCGGCGGTTTTCAGCGCCTCCCCCGTCACATGCGGCGCGTGAAACAGGCCCATATAGAGCGGGCGGTTCTGGCCGAGCGTCGCCCCCACCTCGCGGCCGAGGCCCGGGGTCGTCATCCGGTAGGCGCAGAGCTCCACCAGATCTGCCCGGCCCGCGATATAGCCGCCCGTCGGCGCAATGCCGCCGCCCGGATTTTTGATGAGCGAGCCCGCGATCAAATCAGCGCCCACGGAGAGCGGTTCACGTTCCTCCACAAACTCACCATAGCAGTTATCCACCATCACGATCACATCCGGCTTGACCGCCTTGACGGCCCTCACAACCTCGCCGATCTGCCGGACGCTCAGACTCGGCCGCAGGGAATAGCCGCGCGAGCGCTGGATGTAAACCATTTTGGTGCTCGAATCGATCGTCGCGCAAATGGCCGGGAGATCCGGCAGGCCGTCCCGCCCCAAATCCGCCTGGCGGTAGCGGACGCCGAAATCCTTCAACGAGCCCTGCCCCTCCCCGCTCAGGCCGATCACGGAATGGATCGTATCATAGGGCGTACCCGTGGCGCTGAGCATCGTATCGCCCGGGCGCAGCACGCCATAAAGCGCGACTGCCAGCGTATGCGTCCCGCAGGCAAAGGTGTGGCGCACGAGCGCATCCTCCGCGCCCATCACATCGGCAAACACCCGGTCGAGGGTGTCGCGCCCCCTGTCATCGTAACCGTAGCCGGTAGAGGATACAAAATGGCTCTCGCTCACGCCGTGCCGGATGAAAGCGGAGAGCACTTTGAGCTGGTTATATTCCGTAATTTCGTCGATCCTCTGAAAATCAGGCTTTGCGCGCTTCAGCGCATCCTGCCCGGCCTGACGGATCGCCGGGTCAAGCTCAAAAAAAGGCTGCTGCATATGTATTTTAAACTCCTTTTTGTATCATCATTGCGGGCGGGCCATATGGCGCAAAGCCCATCCGCTCATAAAACTGCTCGTGCATGCCCGCCCGGCGGAAGAGATAAACGGCTTTCCCTGCTTTCCCCTCCCGCGCAAGCGCGCTGCACAGGGCGGCGGCCAGGTAGGAGCCGCGCCCCTTGCAACGCTTGTCCGGCAAAACCGCCACGCCGCCAAGCAGCGCCTCCCGCCCGGTTTGGGCAACCGCCATCGCACAGGCGGAGTAGCCGTTCTCCTCCCGCAGCGCCCACACGCGGGCCGCGCCGTGGCGCACCCGGTGGGAAACATCCGGCAGCCACGCCTCCCATTGGGGCAGCGGCTCCCCCGCTGCTTGCAGCAATACATAAACCTGCCGCAGGGAGGGCTCTTTGCAGATGGTTGCCGGTTCCTGTATCGCCGGCACGGCGGGCGCCCTGCTCAGCCGCATGGCATGGCAGCTCTCCATTCGGCACACTCCCCGCGTGCTGGAAGCCTGCGCCACCCACGCCGGGCACAAAACGCTCTCATACCCGACGGCGGATAAAAAGGCCCATAGTTCCTCCAAATCCGCCTGTTCGCAGGCGCACACCGTCACCTGCCCATCCACGCGCGAAAGAGCGGCGGTCATGCGCCCGGAATCATCTGTTTGCACCCAGAACAGCGCAAACGGATAGCCCGGCCCATACGCTTGCAGAAAGGCGGCGAGCCGCACGCCGTAAGGGCTCCCCTCGCAAAAGGAAAGGAGGCGGGGAACCTCCCGCCGGTCAATCAAGCGAATCATTGGCAAAGCTTTGCGCAAGCGCGCGCACAAGATCCGCAGTGTCGTATAAATCCCCTTCTTCGATCACGCAGGAGGGGGAATGCAGATAGCGGCACGGCACGGATACCGTGATGGTTTTCACCCCGCCGCGGCTCTTATGGATCGCGCCCGCGTCATTCCCGCCCGCGACCATCGTTTTGGTCTGGCAGCGGATATTTTTCCGCTCCGCGAGGGAAAAGGCAAAATCGTAGAGCTTCCGGTCATAGAGCGTGCTCCGATCCATAAAGGAAACCACAGCACCCTTCCCGAGCGCGCACACGCGCTTATGCGGCTGCACGCCCGCGATATCCGCCGCGGTGGTCGTTTCCACCACAATCGCATAATTGGGCGCCAGCTGATAGGCGGCAGCGCCTGCGCCGCGCAGCCCCACCTCCTCCTGCACGGTAAAGGCAAAATCGAGATCATAGGGAAGATCGCTCTCAATCATCTCCAGCAAAACCGCACAGCCCGCGCGGTCGTCGAGCGCCTTGGCTTTGATCCGCCGCTCGCCGAACGGCACAAAGACTGAATCGAAATAGGCGATATCGCCCAGCCGGACAACCTGCGCCGCCTCTTCGGCGTTGGACGCACCGATATCGATATATAGTTTTTCAAAATCCGGAATCTTTTTCAGATCGTCCTTTTCGAGCAGATGCACCGGCATGGAGCCGATCACGCCGGGGAGCTTCTTCTCCCCCACAAACACGCCCCGGCCGAACAGCACACGCGAATCAATCCCGCCAACAGGAGAAAATTTCAGATAGCCATCCTCCGTAATATACGTGACAATCAGCGCCACCTCGTCCATGTGCGCGGCGAGCATCACCTTCTTTTTGGCCCGCTGCGCGCCTTTTTTGTGCACAAGGAGGTTGCCAAGCGCATCCACCTCATAGTCCGCGTGGGGTTTCACGCGCCCGATCAGGTATTCTCGCACCGCGTCCTCCCGGCCGGACGCACCCGGCAGGGAGCAGAGGGTTTTCAGTGTTTCCAGCATTTATGCGCGCCCCCTTTCCAAAATATAAGCAGCCAACAGCCGGGCGGTGCTCTCCACATCCTGCGGATCGATCACTTCAATACCCATGTGCATATACCGCAGTGGGATCGATAAAACCCCCATGCGCGTGCCCGCGCCCGCCGCGGCGATCTCATCCGCATTCGTCCCGGTTTTGCCGTTCATCACTTCAATTTGATAGGGGATGCCCTCTTTGCGGGCAATTTCCTCCAATTGCCTGCTCATCACTGCATCTAGGGTCGGCGCAATGCCGATCATCGTGCCCTTGCCGAGCTCCGCGCATTTGTGCCGCGGCGCATCCGGCGTCATGGCAAAGCTCACATCCACCGCGATGCCCTCCCCGGCCCCGGCTGCAAACGAGGCACAGCCCGCGCTCCCGCCGCTAACTTCCTCTTGTGTGGAAAACACAACGGTCAGGCGGCAAGCCGCCTTTTGCTCGCGCAGCAGGGCAAGGCAGCGCAAAACCGCCGCCACGCCCGCGCGGTCATCCAGAGACGGCGAGCTGATCTGCCCGCCCAGCAGTTCCCTGGGAGCGCGCCGGAGCGTCACGCGGTCGCCCGGATGCACCTTCTCCTTTGCCAGCTCCGCCGGAAGGCCAATGTCGATTGCCAGATCCACAATGTCGGTAATTGATTGATCCTCTTTTTTTGCAAGATGTGGCGGCGTGCTGCACACCACGCCGTAGAGCGGTTCTTTGCCCCACACGGTCACCTCATGGCCCGCCAGGATACGCAGATCAATACCCCCGCACTTGTCAATCCGTAAAAAACCCTCCGCATCCACACCGGTGACCACCATGCCGACCTGGTCGATATGCGCATCCAGCAGGATATGCGGCCCGGGCCCCGCAATTTCACCGATCACATTCCCGGATGCGTCGATATGCACCTGTGCAAATGCGCTGAGCGCTTCGGCAGCCTCCTGCGCCGCCGTTTTCTCCGCGCCCGATACCCCTGCGGGCGTGCATAATTGCAGCAATAATTCCTTCATTGAATGAATTCCTTTCCAAACTGGTAATACTGATTTTAATATGATTCCCTTTCGTTATTATACGTTTTTCGGATGGAAAATTCAATATGCCTCGATATGCCCTGCTTTTTCCTGTTCTTTTCCAATCTGTGCAGAAGCTTTCCTTGAAAGGCTTCCCAAATTATGATAGACTATTTTCGTTCAATTTGATTAGTAGCCGTACGGCTCGGAAAGAAGGCTGACGATGGAACAAACGCACAGCAAGCTCAAGCGCCCCGCGCTGTCGCAGCGGTTCTATGAAAACCGTTATGTATGGATTTCTTTTGCCGCCTCTGCGCTGGTAATGCTTCTGGTTTACATCTGCTTTGAGCTGATCCCCTTTGGCAGCAGGACGATCCTGCGCATGGATCTCTATCATCAATACGGCCCCCTGTTTGCGGAGCTGTATGAGCGGCTTGTGGGCGGAGAAAGCCTGATTTATTCCTGGGATACCGGCTTGGGCAGCAGCTTTCTCGGCAATTTTTACAATTACCTCTCCAGCCCACTGTCCGTTATCATTCTCCTCTTTGGGCACTCCAATATCCCCGAAGCCATCGCCACGATGATCCTGCTCAAAGCCGCCCTGGCCAGCGCCGCCTTTGCCTATTACCTCAAGCGCTCCACAGGCAAAAACGACGCGACCATCTCCGCCTTCGGCGTGCTCTATTCCTTCTGTGGCTTTTTCATCGCCTATTACTGGAATGTGATGTGGCTGGATGCCATGCTCCTCCTGCCGCTGATTGCACTCGGCATTGAGCAGATTATCAAAAAGGGCCGCTTCTGGCTCTATACCGCCGCGCTGGCGCTGACCATGCTCTCCAACTACTATATGTCCTTCATGGTGTGTATTTTTGCGGTGCTGTATTTTCTGGTGTATTATTTCAGCCACTATGAAATCACGGCCCGATTTTCCGGCCTCCAGCCGGAGGAGGGGAAAGCTTCCCTCTGGAGCAGAATGAAAAACAGTCGGTTCTTGCAGAGCGGCTTCCGCTTTGCCGGCGGCTCCATCCTCTCGGGCGGCATCGCGGCGTTTGCCCTTGTACCCACCTATTTTATTTTGCAGGCCTGCTCCGCTACCTCCGGCGCATTTCCGAAAAAATACGCCTCCTATTTCACCATTTTTGATTTTTTGGCAAACCATTTTGCCAGCGTGACCCCCACCATCCGCAGCAGCGGCGAGGACGTTATGCCCAACGTATACTGCGGCGCGATTGTGCTGATCCTGATCCCGCTCTATCTTTTCGCAAAGTCGATCTCAAAGCGGGAAAAAGTGATGCACCTCTCCCTGCTCGTGTTTTTCTATTTCAGCTTCAACACAAATTTTCTCAACTATATCTGGCACGGCTTCCACTTTCCCAATGACCTGCCCTACCGCCAATCCTTCCTCTATTCCTTCATCCTGCTGATTATGGCCTACCAGGTGCTGATTCGGCTCAAGGAATACTCCACCAAAGAGATTGCGGGCGTCGGGCTGGCTGTGATGGCCTATGTGGTGATTGTGCAGAAAATTACCTCCAAAAATGTGGACGAGCTCTCCGTGATCCTCACGCTGATCCTCATTGCGATCTACGTGCTCGTGATGGTGCTGATGAAGGATAAGCGCTACCAATCCTCCGCCGTGGCAGTGCTGCTGCTCTGCTGCGTCGTGACGGAGGCCGCGGCGGCCAATACGGATAATTACAGCATGGATCAGCCCAAAAGCAACTACGTTTCCGACCTGCCTGATTTTCAAGCGGTTAAAAAGCAATTGGACGAGCGGGAAAACGGCGGCTTCTACCGCATGGAGTTAACCAATCTGCGCGCGCGGATGGACCCCGCCTGGTATCACTACAACGGTGTTTCCACCTTCTCCTCCATGGCTTATGAAAAGGTATCGAACCTGCAGAGCCGCCTGGGTATGTTCGGCAATTTTATCAACAGCTACACCTACCACCTTCAAACGCCGATTTATAACAGCATGTTTGGGCTGAAATATATCGTCAATAATACCGTGGAGGTCAACCCTGACGAAGCGCTCTACACCAAGCTGCCAGTTGCGCAGGGCAAATTCACAGCCTATGAAAACAACTATGCCCTGCCCATCGCCTTCCGCGTGAATGATACGGTGCAGAGCTGGGCAACAGACGGCAGCGATCCCTTCCTGGTGCAACAGGAATTCTTCCAAAAGGCCACCGGCTGCGGCACGCTGTTCCATCCGATGGAAATCTCCAGCATTGATTACTACAATATCGACTCCTTCAGCGATGAATCCCAGCTGGGCACCTTCACCTTCTTCCGCACCACGCCGGGTGAGGATGCCAGCTTGACCTTCCACCTGATTAGCCCCGGCACGGAAAACCTCTATCTCTATGTGAAATCGGATAATGTGGAGCAGATCAGTATCTCGTCGGACAGCTACAACAACACCCAGAATGTAGACCGGGAATATATCCTTGATATCGGCCGCCACCAGAAGGGCGAGGTCATCAGCGTAGATGTCACCATCAAGAGCGGTGATTCCGGCTATATCGACTTCTATGCCTATGGCTTCGACGAAACGGAATTCAAGCGCGGCTATGACCGGCTGAAGGCGGATTCCCTCCAGGTGGAGCGCTTTACGGATACGAAGATCAGCGGCACGGTCAACGCTTCTGAAAACGGTATCCTGTACACCTCCATCCCCTATGACGAGGGCTGGACGGTAACGGTAGACGGCGAAAAGGTTGCGAGGCAGGATCTGCTCGCCGTGGGTGATGCGCTGCTCGCCGTCAATATCGGCAGCGGCAGCCATACCGTCTCCTTTTCCTACACGCCGCGCGGCATGTATATCGGCATTGGTATCTCTGTATTTGCGCTCGCAGTGCTCCTTTTGCTGCTGGTTTGGAATCGGAGCGGGAAAAGGCCGTTTTTCCTGGAGCCCTATCCCATCCGGAAGGCAGCCCCTGCCATGGAACCGGAACTGCTGGAAACGAATGCAAATCCGGTGCCAGCGGAGGATGCGTCTCCCGCAGAACCCCTTCCCCCAGTGGAACCGGAGGTTCCCGGAGAGGGCGAAGACGGCACGATTCAAAACCCGGAGGAACCCGTTTAAAGGCTGTTTCTCTCAAACCATTTCTAAGTTTCGATCATATATTCGCATTTAAAAAAACGCCTGTGCTGTCAACAAATACAGCACAGGCGTTTTTATCAGGTTCAGGCCGTTCTTCCTTTCTCCTTTGCCGGCTTCATCCGCTTGCCAATCTCCACGGTAACCAGCGGCGCAAGGGATAGCACGGCCACAACCAACCACTGCATCCCATCCAGCGGCACCGTTTTAAACAGCGCGCCCAACGGGGCAATGCCAATCACAGAAAACTGCATCAGCGTGCAGACGAAAAAGGAAATCACCATCTTGGGGTTGCTCAAAAAGCCCACAGAGAAGAGTGAATGCTCGCTCCTCGTATTGAACGCATGCACCAGCTGCGAAAGGCTGAGCACGGCAAACGCCATCGTGCGGCCCAAGACCGTGCCCGCACCCGGAAAAACCGTGCGCCCCAGCATATAGGCAAGCAGCGCGAGTGCGCCCACCATCATGCCCTCCACAGCGATATCAAAGCCCAGGCCACGTGCAAACAGGCTCTGCCTGGGCGGCACCGGCTTGCGGCGCATGACGTCACGATCCACCGCCTCCACGCCCAGCGCCATCGCCGGCAGGGAATCCGTGACGAGATTTACCCACAAAAGCTGGATCGGCAGAAGCGGGGCGGGAAGCCCCATCAGGGAGGAGATAAAGATAACGAGAATCTCCCCAATATTGCAGGAGAGGAGGAAATGCACTGCCTTGCGGATATTGTCGTAAATGCCTCTCCCCTGCTCCACAGCACGCACAATGGTTGCAAAGTTGTCATCCGTCAGGATCATATCCGCCGCACTCTTCGCCACATCCGTGCCGCTTTTGCCCATCGCGCAGCCGATATCCGCGGCCTTTAGGGCAGGCGCGTCGTTCACGCCGTCCCCTGTCATGGCGACGATCTCGCCCGTCGCCTGAAATGCTTTGACAATGCGCACCTTATGCTCCGGGGAGACGCGGGCAAAAACGCGGTAATCGCCAATTTTTTGAATCAGCGCCTCTTGAGAAAGCTGGTCGATCTCATGGCCCGTCATCACCCTGCCATCCTTTGTAATACCGATTTCCCTTGCGATCGCCGAGGCGGTGATGGCATGGTCGCCCGTAATCATCACCGGCTTGATCCCCGCCGTTTTGCAGGTTGCCACCGCGCGCCAAACCTCTTTGCGCGGTGGGTCGAGCATTCCAAGCAGGCCACAGAAAACAAGCTCCCGCTCCGGGTTGCCCGGCTCGGAGGACGCCTGCCGGTAGGCCACCCCCATCACACGCAGCGCATCCCCGGCCATCTCCTCATTCCGTTTGAGAATCTGCATTCGGTAGGCAGCGCTCATCTCCCGCTCCTGCCCGGCCACCAGCACCCGGCTGCACATTGGCAAAAGGATATCCGGCGCGCCTTTGGTAATCACCAAATAGCCGCCGTTTAGCCTGTGAACGGTTGTCATGCGCTTGCGGGTGGAGTCAAAGGGCAATTCCTTCACGCGCGGGCAACTGCGCTCCAGCGAGGGCTTGAGCTTCCCCTGCATGGCGGCGGCGGTGATAAGCGCGTTTTCCGTCGGCTCGCCGGATGCGCTGAATTTACCGGGCTTCCCCTCCAGCACGGCGTTGTTGCATAAGGCGGCAAGCGCCAGCATGCTGCGCCCCCGATCCCCGCTGGGGGAAACCGGCCCGTCAATATCCGCAAGGCGCGTCACCGTCATCTTATTCTGCGTGAGCGTTCCGGTTTTATCCGAGCAGATCACCGTGGCGCTGCCGAGCGTTTCCACGGCGGGCAGGCGGCGGATGATCGCGTTACTCTTTGCCATGCGCTGCACGCCGATGGATAAAACGATCGTTACAATTGCGGGCAACCCTTCCGGGATTGCCGCCACCGCAAGGCTGACGGAGAGCATGAAGCTATCGAGCAGCGGCACATGCTGGAACAGCCCCAGCACAAAGATGATAAAGCAGATGCCCAATGCGCCCAGCCCCAGAAGGCGGCCCACCCGCGCAAGCCGCTGCTGAAGGGGCGTTTGCGGCGCCTCCTGTGTGTTAATCATGTGGGCGATGTGGCCCACCTGGGTATCCATCCCCGTTTCCGTGACGATGGCGCGCGCGTGCCCCGCGGTGACGGTGCTGGTGGAAAACACGCAGTTCGTCCGGTCCCCAAGCGCGCACTTCTCCGGCAGGCGCGTATCCGCCTGCTTTTCGACCGGCAGGGATTCCCCCGTCAGGGAGGATTCCTCCATCTTCAGGCTGCTGCAGGAAAGCAGGCGTGCGTCCGCCGGGACGAGATCGCCTGTATTCAATAGCAGAAGATCGCCCGGCACGAGCTCTGCGGCGTCAATCTTCTGTTGTTTACCCGCGCGGATCACCTCGGCATGCGGCGCGCTCATCTTTTTCAGCGCGTCAATGGCCTTCTGCGCGCGGCTCTCCTGCACCACGCCAATGATCGCATTCACAATCACAATCAGCAGGATGATGACAGGGTCCACAAAATCCCCATCCGGCTCCAGAAAGGCGGTCGCAAAGGAGATGACCGCCGCAATCAGGAGGATAATCACCATGAAATCTGCAAACTGCGAGAGAAACCGCCGGAAGAGGCTCTTCCCTTTCGCCTCCTGGAGCTGATTTTTCCCATATTGCCCCTGCCGCTGCTTCACCTGTTTCGCCGTTAACCCCCGCTGCGGATCCGTCTGCAGGGCGTGGACGGTATCACTGGGGGACATAGTGTGCCAGTTCATCGATACGACCATGCCTTTCCTGACCGCACGGAAACGTGCCGCGCGGCCAAACGTAGATTGCCCGGGGGAAGCGCCGAGCCGATCCGCTGTGTGAATGGATCGACTCGTCGTTTCCCGAAGGCTCGGTCATATATATGCGGCGGGCAGGGGGATTCATGTTAGGGAAGGCAGAAAAAGAAGCGCCTGTAGGGAACAGACGCTCCCTTTTCCTCTCTTTGTCTTGTTCCATTTCTTTATGTTTCAGGCATCACCATTGCCTTGAATAGCAGGCACAAATCAACCTCCTGAACAAAATCGTTGCCCTTTTGGAGGTCTGAAAAGGAAACCTGCGGCAATTCTTCCTCCTTGCTGTAGAATAGCGCGATCAGGGTCGTCTCTCGCTCCCCATATAATTGAAAGCTGTTTGGCGATTGAACCGCCTTCATAAATCGGTAAGAGCCTTTATGGTTTCCATATTTCCCTCCATTTTTTAAGCCAATCTCCCAATGCGGGTTCTCCTTGCCACAAGAGAGCAAAGAAATCAGGCCGGTGGTGCTCTGAATGCTGGTATCCATCGTCTCGCATTTCTCCACCAGTTGCCCTTTTTCATAAATTTCAAGCCATACATCTATAAACTTGGGCGGCGCTTCGCAATGATACCGCCAGAGATATTTGTCCGCATCCTCGTCCTCCGGCGTGTGAGCACCAAAATTCATCAGCCGATCATACTCTTCGCTGGACAGGGGCTCCATCCGGATCGGAAATGATTGCACAACAGCCTGTTGCGTTGGTTCCGTAGCAGTAGAAGAGGCCTCCGTGGGCACGATCGAAGGTTTTGGGGAACACGAGGCAAACAGAAACGTGGATAAAACCGATAGCGCAAATAGGATGACAACCAATTTCTTTTTCAAAACAATCCTCCCCTTTCCGATGCAATACATCAGCGGTATTCCAAGCTCGGAGTGCCTCCTATTGACAGGATATAAATTAATGATGAATCAAAGATCTATTTTCATCTATATGATACAATCATCATCAAAAAGCGTAAAGAGGAAAATCATCCAATATTTGTAACGAAATTTTGTTAATGACAACCATATATAAAATACCGCAGGCGGATACATTCCGTCTGCGGTGTTTCAGCCTATCGAAAAAGGTATATCAATTTGTCAAAATGCCCAAAGATGATTCAGAAAAGGTTTGTTTGAAAAATTTCTCTGCAATATTTATGATTGTGAATTGCTTTGATCATAGTAAAAAATGAAGTTTGCGCTCAGGCCGCGCGGGCCCACGCCTTTTCCCGTTGGAAAAGGGTGCAAAAGAACTTTTTGAAACACGGCACTTCGGCAGCGGGAGGTTTTGATGCACGTTGGAATCTGTTCGGCGAACCTTCCCAAACTCAGCCGCTCACGCGGCCTCAAACACATGGAAAGGTTCGTTTTTGCCCTCCGGGCAAAAATCCCCTCACGAGCCACGCCGCCAGATTCTACAAATGCTGCCTTGGCCTTCCGTTAGCGTTCTACGCTGTATTTAGATGCTGTTTACGTAAGTGATTCACAACGAGGCTTTTTGTGCACTTTTTTCTTCCTTTTGACTTTTTCGACAAGCTGAAACACCGCAGACGGATACCATTCCGCCTGCGGTGTTTTAAACTGTTATGCTGTTTTTCGCTCGTCTCAGACCAGCTCGATGATGCACATCTCCGCTGCGTCGCCGCGGCGCGGGCCGGTCTTGATGATGCGGCAGTAGCCGCCGTTGACGTCCTTATATTTCGGGGCAATCTCGTCGAACAGCTTCTTGACCACGTCTTCCTTTGTGATGTATGCGAGCGCCATGCGCTTTGCATGCAGGGAAGGCTCCTTGGCGAGCGTAATCATTTTCTCCGCCATGGAGCGGACCTCTTTGGCCCTCGTAACAGTGGTCTCGATTTTGCCGTTCTCCAAGAGATAGGTCACCATAGCCCGAAGCATCGCTTTGCGATGGTCCGTGGTCCTGCCAAGTTTCCTGGTACCGGGCATTCAAAATCACTCCTTTACCTCGTCGGTCTTACTCTTCGTCCTTGCGGAGGTCGAATCCGAGAGACTCCAGCTTTGCCACAACCTCGTCAAGCGATTTGCGGCCCAGGTTTCTCACCTTCATCATATCCTCTTCGGACTTGTTGATCAAATCCTCTACCGTGTTGATCCCCGCCCGTTTCAGGCAGTTGAAGGAACGCACAGACAAGTCAAGTTCCTCAATGGTCATCTCCAGAACCTTTTCTTTGCCGTTGTCATCCTTGACGACCATAATCTCCGCGTCATAGGCCTCGTCGGAGAGGTCTACGAAGAGATTGAGATGCTCGTTGAGGATCTTGGCTCCCAGGGATACCGCCTCCTTGGCGGAGATGGTCCCGTTCGTCCACACCTCAAGGGTCAGCTTGTCGTAATCGGTAATCTGGCCGACACGCGTATTCTCGACTGTGTAGTTCACTTTCAGCACAGGGGTATAGATAGAGTCCACAGCGATGACGCCGATCACCGGCTGCATCTGCTGCTTGTTTCTTTCCGCCGGAACGTAACCGCGGCCGCGGTCAACTGTGAGCTCCATGTTCAAATGGGCATCCTTATCCAGCGAAGCAATGTGAAGCTCGGGATTGAGAATTTCTACCTCGGAGTCTGTTTTGATGTTGCCCGCGGTAATCTCGCACTCGCCGCTGCCTTCAATGTAGACAGTCTTGGGGCCGTCTCCGTGAATCTTGAGAATCACATTCTTCAGATTCAGGACAATCTCGGTAACGTCCTCCTTCACACCGGGGAGCGTGGAGAATTCGTGCAGAACGTTGTCAATTTTAACGGAGGTAATGGCATATCCCGGCAGCGAGGAGAGCAGCACGCGGCGCAGGCTGTTGCCAAGCGTTGTGCCATAGCCGCGCTCCAACGGCTCCACGATGAATTTGCCATAGGTCCCGTCCGGCTTCAAATCGGTCGTTTCGATTCTGGGCTTTTCAATTTCAATCATTCAAAACCCTCCTTGTTAAACTCAGGCGGCCGGCCTGCGGTACTGCGTTCCTCCAAAAAACAACCTCGTCAGGCTGCATTATTTGGAGTAGAACTCGACGATGAGATGCTCTTCCACGGGAACAGCAATCTGATCGCGCTCCGGAAGGTTGACGATTTTCGCCTGCAGGTTTTCCCTGTCAAGGTCCAGCCACTGCGGAACAGGGCGGGAAGCGTTCGCTTCAACCGTCGCCTTGATCTTCTCGCTGTCGCGGCTGGTCTGCTTAATCGTAACCACATCGCCCGCACGCAGAAGATAGGACGGAATGTTGACCTTTTTGCCATTGACCTGGAAATGGCCATGGTTGACGAGCTGACGGCCTTCCGCACGGGAAGAGGCCCAGCCCAGCAGATAAACAACGTTATCGAGCCTGCTCTCGCAGATGCGCAGCAAATTTTCGCCCGTTACGCCCTGGTGGCGCTCCGCCATCTCGAAATATTTACGGAACTGGCTCTCCTGAATGCCGTAGTAACGGCGGGCCTGCTGCTTTGCGCGCAGCTGAAGGCCATATTCGGAAGTTTTCTTCCGGCTCTGGCCGTGCTGGCCCGGCGCATAGGAACGGCGCTCCACAGAGCACTTGTTCGTGTAGCAGCGCTCGCCCTTAAGGAACAGCTTTTTGCCCTCGCGGCGGCACAGCTTGCAAACCGGATCGGTATATCTTGACATAAGTTCGTTACACCTCCTGAATTGGTTATACACGCCTTCTCTTCGGCGGGCGGCAGCCGTTATGCGGGATCGGGGTGACATCCTTAATCATGCTGACATCCAGCCCTGCGGTCTGCAGCGCACGGATGGCGGCCTCACGCCCGGAACCCGGGCCCTTTACATAAACCTCAACCGTTTTCATGCCGTGCTCCATCGCAGCCTTGGCGGCCGTTTCAGCGGCGGTCTGTGCGGCAAAGGGGGTGGATTTTCTGGAGCCGCGGAAACCCATTTCGCCCGCGCTTGCCCAGGATACCGCGTTGCCCTGTGTATCCGTGATGGTCACAATGGTGTTGTTGAACGTGGACTGGATATGCGCCGCGCCGCGTTCGATATTTTTACGCTCACGGCGTCTGCGCGTGGCAACGGTCTTTTTCCCGGAAGCTTTTGTAGCCATGATATCCCTCCTAGCTTACTTCTTCTTGTTCGCGATCGTCTTCTTCGGGCCCTTGCGGGTGCGGGCGTTCGTCTTGGAGCGCTGGCCCCTCACGGGCAGGCCCTTGCGATGCCGCACGCCACGGTAGCAGCCGATTTCGATGAGCCTCTTGATATCAAAGGCCGTCTCACGGCGCAGGTCGCCCTCTACCTTGACGTTATGGTCGATATACTCACGAAGCTTGGAAACATCGTCTTCGCTCAGATCCTTCACCCGAATATCCGGGTTTACACCTGTGGCTTTGATGATGTCGCTGGCGGTCTTACGGCCGATGCCGTAAATATAGGTCAAGCCGATTTCAACACGCTTGTCTCTCGGCAGGTCAACACCTGAAATACGCGCCATTTGTCACTTGCACCTCCATAAGTGGTTTTTCCTGATCGGCCAGGGCTCAGCCCTGACGCTGCTTATGCTTGGGGTTCTCACAGATCACCATGACTTTCCCCTTGCGCTTAATGATCTTGCACTTTTCGCAAATTTTCTTAACAGAAGGCCTGACTTTCATTCGATTACCTCCTTATTTGGAGCGCCATGTAATGCGCCCACGGGTCAAATCATATGGTGACATCTCAACTGTCACCTTATCGCCCGGCAGAATGCGGATAAAATTCATGCGCAGCTTGCCGGAAATATGGGCTAAAATCTCGTGACCACCCTCCAGCGCCACCTTAAAGGTCGCATTTGGAAGAGCTTCTGTCACGGTACCCTCAATCTCGATCATATCCTGTTTCGACACAGCTTAACCTCCCTTTGTGACACGAACTGCGCCCGCTTCCTCAAGGTTGCGCAGCGCCCTGCGTAATGCACGATTGGTTTCCATCGATTGCAGATCGATATGGCGGCTGGTTCCTGCCAGATGCAGCGGATTTTTCCGCTTTGGCCGCTCAAGCGGCCTCTGCTTTCCGTCGCACAGCAGCGGGTATCCGCCCTCGATGCCGACCACCACCAAAAAGGTTCCCTCGTCGCGCCCGGCTTTTGAGCAAACGACGTCTCCCACTTGAAACTCCATGCGGCCCCTCCCTACACGAATGTCAGGATTTGAGGGCCATCCGCCGTGATTGCCACGGTGTGCTCAAAGTGAGCGGAAAGCTTTCCATCGGCGGTTTTGACCGTCCAGCCGTCTGGCATCGATTTGATCTGTGCAGTGCCCTGATTAATCATGGGCTCGATGGCTAGGGTCATACCTGGTAACAGGCGCACACCACGGCCCGGTGTGCCGAAATTGGGGACCGACGGATCCTCATGAAGCTTTGCGCCCACGCCATGCCCGGTGTATTCCCGGACGACGCCGTAGCCGCGTTCCTCGCAATAGCGCTGCACCGCGCTGCCGATATCGCCGATTCTGCCGCCCGCGACCGCCGCGCGGATGCCTTCATAGAGGCTCTCACGCGTCGTGTCGATCAGCCGCTTCGCATCGGGGCTGATTGCCCCCGCCGCGAAAGTGGCGGCGTTGTCGCCGTTAAAGCCGTTCAGAGCGGCTCCCAGGTCGATGCTGACAATATCACCCTCGTGGATGACACGCTCTTTGCTCGGAATGCCATGAATCACTTCGTCGTTTATGGATATGCAGGCGGTGGCGGGGAAGCCGTAAAGATGCAGGAAATTGGGCGTCGCCCCCTGCTTTACGATATACGAATACGCAATGCGGTCAATTTCCGCGGTTGTCACCCCGGGTTTGACCGCCTCCCCCGCGATCTGCAACGCTTCGGCAGAAATGCGGCATGCATCACGCATGAGCGCCAGTTCCCGCCTTGTTTTGAGCACCACCATGCTTAATCCTCCACTGCTTTGAGAGTCAGCGCAGAGGTGTGTCCCACCTCATCCTGCCCCTCTACAATGCGAAGCTTCCCGGTTTTCGCATAGTAATCCTTGAGCGGCTCCGTCTGCTCATGATAAACGCGCAGGCGGTCAAGCACCGTATCCGGATGGTCGTCCTTGCGCTGCACGAGCTTGCCGCCGCACTGATCGCAGACGCCCTCTTCCTCGGGCTGTTTATGCTCTAAATGATAGGATGCGCCGCACTTCTCGCAAACTCGGCGGCCAGCCATACGGCCGGCAATCAGCTCATCAGGCACCTCAATATCAACTACCTTGTCGATCTCAATGCCCATCGCGTCAAGCGCCTCAGCCTGCGGAATCGTGCGTGGAAAGCCATCCAGAATAAAACCGTTTTTGCAGTCGTCCAACGCAAGCCGCTCCTGGATGATGCCGATGACGACATTGTCCGGAACAAGCTGCCCTGCGTCGATAAACGACTTTGCCTTCAGGCCCATCTCCGTGCCCTTTTTGAGGGCTTCCCGGATGATGTTGCCCGTGGAGATCGCGGGAATGGAATAGTGGGCGGAGAGCATCTCTGCCTGCGTTCCCTTTCCCGCGCCCGGCGCGCCAAGAAGAATGAGTTTCATGCCTATGACCATTCCTTTCTTGCACTGAGTCGCGGAATTGTGCGGTTTTGGCACAGCCAAAATTTCGAGCAGAGTTTACGCTCGAAAAGCACAAAACGCAATTTGAAAGATTGATCTTTCAAACTTTTCTCCCTTCGCGAATCTTAGTCAAGGAAGCCCTTGTAGTGGCGCATCATCATCTGGGATTCCAGCTGCTTCACCGTTTCCAGTGCAACGCCGACCAAAATGATGATGGACGTGCCGCCCAACGAAATGTTCATCGGATGTTTCGCAAGCGAAGTAATCTGAGAGAACAGGATCGGGAACAGCGCCACAACGCTCAGCAGAAGAGCGCCGAGCAATGTAATTCTTGACAGAATCCTGCTGATATAATCAGACGTGGGCTTACCGGGACGAATGCCGGGGATCGCGCCGCTGTTTTTGCGGATGTTGTTCGCCATCTCGATCGGGTTGTACTGGATCGTCGCATAGAAATACGCGAAGAAGATAATGAGAACGAAATAGATCACCGCATAAAACGGGCTCTGCGCTTTAAAGAGATTGAAGAACGTCTCCCAGCCGCTGCCCTCCTTGACAGTCATAAACAGCTCGATGGTGGGCGGGAGGGAAAGAATGGAGCTTGCAAAGATGATCGGCATAACACCGCTCATGTTCACCTTAATCGGAATATGCGTGGACTGGCCGCCGTACATTTTGCGCCCAACGACGCGTTTTGCATACTGCACGGGAATTCGGCGCTCCGAATTATCCATCCAGACGATAAACGCAATCATCAACAAGACGCATACTACGACGATCGGCACCAGGGCATAGTACGCGCCGCCCTTCGAGATATAACCGCGCTCCGGGTGGAACAGCTGGGTGACCATCGTCGGGATGCGGGAAACGATGCCGGCAAACAGGATCAGGGAAATGCCGTTGCCGATGCCCTTTTCGTTGATCTGCTCGCCAAGCCACATGATTAATGCGGTGCCGGCCGTCAGCACAAGGATGATGATAATTGCCTGGAATACCGCCCAACCACCTGCGAAATTCGCGCCGGTCGCGGGGTCCTTGAGCAGGAAGTTCACGCCGTTGGTCTTCGTGTTGCGAAGATAGAAGTAGTAAGCGGTGCTCTGCAAAAGGCCGAGCGCCACCGCCACATAACGGGTGATCGCGGCAATCTTCTTGCGGCCTTCCTCGCCGTCTTTGGAGAGCCTCTCCAAAGCGGGGATCGCCACCGTCAACAGCTGCATGATAATGGAGCTGTTGATATACGGCGTGATCGACATTGCGAAGATCGTGCCGTAGTTGAACGCGTCGCCGGTCATCATGCTCAAATAGTTCATAAAGTTACCGGCGTTGGGATCGGCGATGATGCCCGCGGCCCCGATATCCACAAAGGGAACCGGGATCGCGGCGCCGATCCGGAATACGAGGAGAATCAGCGCTGTAAACAGCATTTTCTTCCTCAGATCGGCAATCTTCCACGCGTTAATAAAGGTTTGAAACATGTCAGATCACCTCGGCCTTTCCGCCTGCCGCCTCGATCTTCTGTTTCGCGGCCTCTGAGTAAGCATTTACCTGAACGGTAAGTTTCTTGCTGATCTCGCCGTTTCCTAAGATTTTCACGCCGTCGAGCACCTTTTTGACAAGGCCCTTTTCGATCAGCGCGTCAATGTCAACCACCGCACCGTCTTCAAAAGACTGATCAAGCGCGGAAACATTTACGATAGAGAACTCCTTGCCAAAAATATTGACGAAGCCCCTCTTCGGTACACGCCTCTGCAGCGGCATCTGGCCGCCTTCAAAACCCGGGCGCATGCCGCGGCCCGCACGGGCCTTCTGGCCCTTGTGGCCCTTACCAGCCGTTTTGCCCTGACCGGATCCTGCACCTCTGCCGATCCGCTTGACTTCCTTTTTGGAGCCTGCGGCCGGTGAAAGTTCGTGCAACTTCATTTATTCGCACCTCCTTGCTTACGCTTCGGTTACCTCAATAAGGTGGATGATCTTTTTCACCTTACCCTGCGTCTGGGGATTATCCGGCTGAACGGATACGTCCCCGATCTTACGAAGACCAAGTGCATGGGCGGTGGCAATCTGATCCTTTTTGCTGCCGATCAGGCTCTTGACAAGCTTTACCTTGACGTCTGCCATTTTATCCACCCTCCTTAACCTAGAATTTGTTTGGCCGACTTGCCGCGGATGGCGGCAACCTCGTCGACATTGCGCAGCTTTGAGAGACCGTCGATGGTCGCTCTGACTACATTGCAGGGGTTGTTGGAACGCAGCGCCTTGGAGCGGATGTCCTTGATGCCGACCGTCTCAACGACCGCACGCACGGGGCCGCCGGCGATAACGCCGGTACCGGGAGCAGCAGGTTTGAGCAGCACGACGCCTGCGCCGAATTTGCCGGTGATCTCATGGGGAATGGTAGTGCCCTTGAGCGCTACCTTGATCATATTTTTCTTCGCATCCTCAATGCCCTTGCGGATTGCGTCCGGGACTTCGCCCGATTTACCGAGGCCGAAGCCAACAGAACCGTTGCCATCGCCGACGACAACGAGCGCCGCGAACTTGAAGATACGGCCGCCCTTGACGGTTTTGGATACGCGGTTGATGGCAACTACGCGCTCCTGGAGTTCCGTAGCCGATGCGTCAATCTTAGCCAAAAGTATTCCTCCTTCGTTTAGAACTTGAGGCCGCCCTCACGGGCGCCTTCGGCCAGCTCTTGCACACGGCCGTGATAGATATAGCCGCCGCGGTCAAAAACGACCTTCGTGATATCCTTTTCAGCGGCGCGCTTTGCGAGCAGTTCGCCCACTTTGCGGGCAGCGCTCTTATTTCCGCCGTATTCCTCAAAATCCTTTTCCACAGTTGAAGCGGATACAAGGGTAACGCCCTTGTCGTCGTCGATTAACTGAGCGTAGATATTCTGCAGGGAGCGGAATACGTTAAGACGCGGGCACTCAGCAGTGCCGGAAATCTTGCCGCGCACTCTCTTGTGGCGAGTCTGACGCGCCTTATTGCTGTCAGGTCTGTTCACCATTTCGTTTCACTCCTTCGATTCGAATTACTTGCCGCCCTTACCGGCCTTGCCTTCCTTGCGGCGGATGTGCTCATCAACGTACTTGATGCCCTTGCCCTTATACGGCTCCGGCGGACGCTTCTCACGCACCTGCGCTGCAAACTGGCCGACCTTCTGCTTGTCGGGGCCGGAAATGACAACCTTGTTTGGCGAGGGAACCTCAATGGTGATCCCGTCGGTTTCAGGCACGATCACCTGATGGGAGTAGCCGATGTTCAAAACAAGATCCTTCCCCTGCTTTGCGGCACGGTAACCGACGCCGTTGATCTCGAGCTCTTTGCTGAAGCCCTTTTCCACACCTTCGACCATGTTGGCCACCAGGGTGCGGGTCAGGCCGTGGAGCGAACGGTTGAGCTTGTTGTCGTCCGGGCGGGTAACGTGAATCACGCCATCCTCCACCGCGACATTCATATTCTGATGCACTGTTCTGGAAAGGGTGCCCTTCGGGCCCTTAACGGTGACAGTGCTTCCATCGATTTTCACATCGACGCCTGCTGGAATAACGATTGGCTTTCTGCCGATACGTGACATTCCTTACTGCACCTCCTTACCAGATAAATGCAAGGACCTCGCCGCCAATATTGGCCTTGCGGGCTTCCTTGTCCGTCATAACGCCCTTGGATGTGGAGAGGATTGCAACGCCGAGGCCCTTCATGACCTTGGGCATCTCCTCACAGTTGGTGTAAATGCGCAGGCCGGGCTTGGAAACCCTGCGCAGACCGGTGATGACCTGGGATTTGTTCGGGCCGTATTTGAGCGCAATCTCAATGATGCCCTGCTTACCGTCGTCAATCACTTTAAAGCTTTTTACATAGCCCTCATCCACAAGAATCTGAGCAATTGCTTTCTTCATGTTGGATGCGGGAATCTGAACCGTATCATGCTTTGCCGAATTCGCGTTGCGAATTCTGGTGAGCATATCGGCTATCGAATCGGTAATTTGCATGCCGTCAACCTCCTTTGCAATTGCTCTTTACCAGCTGGCCTTCTTCACGCCCGGGATCTGGCCCGCATGGGCAAGCTCCCTAAAGCAGATACGGCAAACTCCGTACTTCCGAAGATAGGCGTGCGGCCGGCCACAGATTTTGCACCTGTTGTACTCCCTGGATGAATACTTCGCGGGTCTTGCCTGTTTGACTTTCATCGACTTTTTGGCCACAATAATCCCTCCTTACTTCGAGAACGGAGCGCCCATCAGAGCGAGCAGCTCGCGGGCTTCTTCGTCCGTGTTTGCGGTGGTGACAAAGCAGATGTCCATACCGCGGACTTTATCGATCTTATCATAATCAATTTCCGGGAAAATCAGCTGCTCCCTGATGCCCATGGAATAGTTGCCGCGGCCGTCAAAGGAGTTGGGGTTGATGCCCCGGAAATCCCTCACGCGGGGCAGCGCGAGGTTGAAGAAGCGGTCGAGGAATTCATACATCCGCTCGCCGCGCAGGGTAACCTTTACGCCGATTACCATGCCCTCACGGAGCTTAAAATTTGCAACGGATTTTTTCGCCTTGCACAGAACGGGCTTCTGGCCCGTGATCGCGGAAACGTCGGCAACGACGGCGTCAAGCACCTTCGGGTTGTCGCGCGCTTCGCCGCAGCCGACATTGATGACGATCTTGTCAAGCTTCGGGATTTGCATGACGCTTTTATACGCGAACTTTTTCATCAGTGCAGGGGCTACCTCATTGACATAGAGTTCCTTGAGTCTTGCCATGTGTCATGTCCCTCCCTTTATTCAAACTGAGCGAGGCAGTCGCTCTTCTTGCAGGTGCGCACCTTCTTGCCCTTGCTGTTGATCGCGTGGCCAATCCGGGTGGGGCGGCCGCACTTCGGGCAGATGAGCTGCACCTTGCTGGCATAGAGCGCGCTTTCCGCCTTGACCAGGCCGCCGGGCTCGCCCATCTTGCGGGGCTTCACATGCTTGGTAACAATGTTGACGCCCTCGACGATGACCTTGCCCTCAGCGGGGCTGACCTGCAGAACCTTGCCCTTCATGCCGCGATTCTTGCCGTTGATGACGATGACCTCATCGCCGGTTTTCACATGCACTTTATTGTTCATAAATTCTTACCTCCCCTTAAAGCACTTCCGGAGCGAGGGAGAGAATCTTGAGATAATCTTTCTCGCGCAGTTCTCTGGCCACAGGTCCAAAAATACGTGTGCCCCTGGGATTCTTATCGTCCTTGATGATGACGGCCGCATTCTCGTCGAACCGGATATACGTACCGTCCTCGCGGCGCACGCCGCTCGCGGTGCGGACGACAACCGCTTTTACAACTTCGCCTTTTTTTACAACGCCGCCGGGTGCTGCTTTTTTAACTGAAGCAACCACTACGTCGCCGATATTGGCATACCTCCTGCCGGAACCGCCGAGCACGCGGATACACATAAGCTCCTTCGCGCCCGTATTGTCGGCAACCTTGAGGTAACTCTGCTGCTGTATCACAGTGTTTTCCTCCTTGTGTTACGCCAAACTTATTTGGCTTTTTCAATGATTTCGACCACGCGCCATCTCTTGTCCTTCGACATCGGGCGGGTCTCCATGACGAGAACACGGTCGCCTATGCCGCACTCATTCTTCTCATCGTGTGCCTTGAGCTTCACAGTGCGGTTGACAATTTTCTTGTAAAGCGGATGCTTTACCCTGTCCTTTACGGAAACAACCACGGTTTTATCCATCTTATCGCTGGTGACAATACCCACCTGCGTTTTTCTGAGGTTTCTTTCGCTCATGCTTTAGCCTCCCTTCCCTTACGAAGTCGCGCCGTGCAGTTCGATATCGCGCTGGATCGTTTTGATGCGGGCGATATCCTTCTTGACGGCATTGATTCGCATCGGGTTATCGAGCTGGTTTATGGCTTGCTGGAAGCGCAGATTAAAAAGCTCGTCCTTTAATTCGATCAGCTTGGCATCAAGCTCCGCGGGGGACAGTTTTCTCATTTCACTGGCTTTCATTACTGCTCACCACCCGTTTCTTCTTTCGTTACAAATTTGCACTTGATCGGCAGCTTATTGGCCGCAAGACGCATGGCCTCACGCGCAAGCTCCTCATCAACGCCCGCGATCTCAAACATGACCCTGCCGGGCTTTACAACCGCCACCCAATACTCGGGGGAACCTTTACCGGAACCCATGCGGGTTTCGGCCGGCTTCTCGGTGATCGGCTTATCCGGAAAAATCTTGATCCAAACCTGGCCGCCGCGCTTAATGTAACGCGTCATGGCAATACGGGCCGCCTCAATCTGATTGGAGGTGATCCAGGCGGGCTCGAGTGCAACGAGACCAAAATCGCCGTAATTGACTTTGTTTCCGCGGGTAGCAGCGCCTTTCATACGGCCTCTGTGTACCCTGCGGTGTTTGACACGCTTCGGTAACAGCATTATCGAGCTCCTCCTTCCCTGCGCGGCCTGCGGTTTGCATTGTCATGCAGCACCTCGCCGCGGTAAATCCAGACCTTCACGCCAACGCGGCCATACGTCGTTTTTGCCTCGGCAAAACCGTAATCGATATCCGCGCGGATGGTCTGCAGCGGGATGGTTCCCTCGTGATAGTGCTCTGTGCGGGCGATATCAGCGCCGCCCAGACGGCCGGAAACCTGTGTTTTAATGCCCTTCGCGCCAAGCTTCATCGTGCGGCCGATGGCCTGTTTGAGAGCGCGACGGAAGGAAATGCGGCGCTCGAGCTGGGACGCGATGCTCTCCGCCACAAGCTGCGCATTCAGATCGGGGGATTTAATCTCCACAATATTCAGGGAGACATCCTTTCCGAGCTTTTTCTCGCACTCCGCTTTGAGCTTGTCAATCTCGGAGCCGCCGCGGCCGATGACCATGCCGGGCTTTGCGCAGTGGATATTGATGCGCACACGGTTTGCGTCGCGCTCAATCTCGATCTTGGGAACACCGGCCGGGGCAAGCTTTGTCAGCAGCCACTCGCGCAGGTTGTAGTCTTCTACAAGCATATCGCCGAAGTCTGCATTCTTCGCATACCAGCGGGATTCCCAATCCTTAATAACACCGACACGCAAGCCGGTGGGATTAATCTTCTGGCCCATTGTTTAACCTCCTCTTCGCTTATTCCATTTCCTTGAGTACAAGGGTGATGTGCGACGTTTTCTTGTTGATGCGGAATCCGCGCCCCTGTGCTCTCGGCCTCAGACGCTTGAGGGTCGGGCCCTGGCAGACATAGCACTTCGCCACATACAGCCTGGAAACATCCATGTTGTTGTTCGCCTCAGCGTTTGCGATTGCTGACTTGAGCAGCTTCTCAAGGATTTCACACGCGGCCTTGGGCGTGTGCTTGAGAATTGCCATGGCCTTGTCAGCGGGCTGGTTGCGGATGAGATCCAAAACGATCTGCACCTTGCGCGGCGCAATGCGCACATGCGTAACCTTAGCCATTGCTTCCATAAGTTTAACACACTCCTTTCGACCGTTATTTGGAATTCGAGGTTTTTGACCCCGCGTGGCCCCGGAAGGTCCTCGTGGGAGCAAACTCGCCGAGCTTGTGGCCGACCATGTCTTCCGTCACATAAACCGGCACATGCTTGCGCCCGTCGTGAACCGCAAAGGTGTGGCCGACAAAGTCCGGGAAAATCGTGGAGCTGCGGCTCCAGGTTTTTAAGACGATCTTCTCGCCTGCTTCGTTCATTTTCTGGACTCTTTCGAGCAGCTTAGGCTGTACGAAAGGGCCCTTTTTCACGCTTCTGCCCATAATTCTTAAGCTCCTTTCATCGACTACTTGCCGTTACGGCGCTTGACAATCATCTTGTCGGAGCGGTTCTTCTTCGCGCGCGTCTTGTAGCCAAGAGCAGGCTTACCCCACGGCGTGACCGGACCGGGACGGCCGATCGGGGATTTGCCTTCGCCGCCGCCGTGCGGATGGTCGTTCGGGTTCATGACAGAGCCGCGAACCGTCGGCCTCCAGCCCATGTGGCGCTTACGGCCAGCTTTACCGATTTTCACATTCTCATGATCGACATTGCCTACCTGGCCAATGGTCGCCATGCAGTTAACGGATACGTTACGCAGCTCGCCGGAGGGCAGACGGAGCAACGCATAAGCGCCTTCCTTTGCCATGAGCTGAGCGGCGTTGCCCGCTGCGCGGGCCAGCTGCCCGCCACGGCCGGGGTAAAGCTCCACATTGTGGATGAACGTACCGGTCGGGATGTTGACAAGCGGCAGTGCGTTGCCGGGCTTGATATCCGCGCTGGCGCCCGCCTCAACCGTATCGCCGGCCTTCAGGCCTGCGGGAGCGAGGATGTAGCGCTTCTCACCATCCTCATACTGGATGAGGGCAATGTGAGCGGAGCGGTTCGGATCGTACTCGATGCCGAGCACCTTCGCGCTCATATCGAACTTATCGCGCTTGAAATCGATAATACGGTATTTTTTACGGTTGCCGCCGCCACGATGGCGCACGGTGATCCTGCCGTAGCTGTTGCGGCCGGAGTTCTTGTTCAGAGGAGCCAGGAGGCTTCTCTCCGGGCCGTTCTTCGACAGCTCCGTGTAATCCGTTACCGACATGTTACGCCGTGCATTCGTGGTCGGATTGTAGATTTTAATCGACATTTGGTTCACTCTCCTCATAGCGGCTTTGCGGAGCATGCCGGGCTCCATACGTCGCCGCCGGGTATTTTATGGGAAAATTCCCCTTACATCATGCCGTCGAAGAAATCGATCTTCTTGGACTTTTCCGTAAGCGTTACGATCGCCTTTTTCCAAGAAGCTGTGTAGCCTTCGTAACGGCCCTGCCTGCGGAGCTTGCCGCGGACATTGATCGTATTGACCTTTTCGACCTCTACGCCGAAAAGCTTTTCAATCGCCTGAGCGATCTCCACCTTGTTGGCATCCTTGGCCACTTGAAACGTGTATTTGTTTAAAGCGATGCCCTGCATGCTCTCTTCGGTGATAACCGGGCGCAGGACGATATCCTGTGCTAACTTGCTCATGCATATACCTCCTCAATCTTCGCAACAGCGTCCTTGAGGACAAGGAGCGTATCGCAGTTAAGGATGTCGTAAACGTTCAGGGTGCTGACAAGCGTTGTTTTTACGCCTGCGATGTTGCGTGCGCTGCGATAGACCGTGTCGTCCTTCTCCGGCAGGACGATGAGCGTCTTTTTGCCGGTCTGAAGGGCGCCGAGCACCTTGACGACCTCTTTGGTCTTGATTTCGCTGAGTGCCAGCTTGTCGAGCACGACAAGCTCATTGCCCGCAACCTTACTGGAAAGCGCACTCTTCATGGCAAGGCGCTTTACCTTTTTGTTGACGGAAATACCGTATTCGCGTGGCTTCGGGCCATGCGAAATGCCGCCGTGCGTCCACTGGGGAGCGCGTGTCGAGCCCTGCCTTGCGCGGTCGGAGCCCTTCTGGCGCCACGGCTTCTTGCCGCCGCCGCTGACTTCAGAGCGCGTAAGGGTAGACTGCGTGCCCTGGCGCTGGTTTGCCAGATAGCTTACCACCATGAGGTGCATCGCCGGAACGTTGGGCGTGATGCCGAAGATTGCTTCGCTCAAGGCGAGATCTTCCATCTTCTTGCCGGCGACGTCGAAAACTGATACGTTAGGCATTTGTTCCACTCCTTCCTTACGCGTTCTTGACACTGTCGGCGAGGAGGACAATCCCATTCTTCGGGCCCGGGACAGCGCCCTTGACCGCGATGAGGTTGTTTTCCACATCCACCTTGACAACGTCTAAATTCTGGATTGTGACACGTTCCGCGCCCAGATGGCCCGCAAGCTTCTTGCCTTTGAATACGCGGGAGGGATCGCTGCACGCGCCGAGCGAGCCGGCATGCCTTGCGACCGGGCCGGTACCGTGGGACTCTTTGAGGCGGGAGAAATTCCATCTCTTGATCGCGCCGGCCGTACCCTTGCCTTTGCTGGTGCCGACCACGTCAACGTGATCGCCCGCCGCAAAGACGTCGGCCTTCAGGATATCGCCGACATTCATCGCGCTGATATCCGCGAGACGGAATTCACGCAGCACCTTTTTCGGGGCGACATTGCCCTTCGCGAAATGGCCCTTCATGGGCTTGTTGACGCGCTGAGCCTTGACATCCTGAAAACCGAGCTGCACGGCTTCATAGCCGTCGTTTTCGACCGTCTTTTTCTGGACGACCGGGCACGGGCCTGCTTCGATGACGGTAACGGGGACAACATTGCCCTGCTCGTCAAAAAGCTGCGTCATGCCGATTTTCTTGCCGATCAAACCTTTTTGCATTTACCTTTCCTCCTTCGGTTATTGGTTGGCTTGCGCCAACTTGACCTGCGGCATGTAAAGCGGATTAGCCTTACAGCTTAATCTCGATTTCCACGCCGGCGGGAAGCTCAAGACCTGTCAGAGCCTCGACGGTTTTGTTCGAGGGCCTGAGAATGTCGATAAGCCGTTTGTGGGTGCGCTGCTCGAACTGCTCTCTGGAATCCTTGTACTTGTGCACGGCACGAAGCACGGTGACAACTTCCTTCTCAGTTGGAAGCGGCACGGGACCGGAGACCTGCGCGCCTGTGTTTCTGGCTGTCTCAACAATCTTCTCCGCCGATTTGTCGACGAGATTGTGATCGTAGCCCTTGAGCCTGATGCGGATCTTTTCCTTAACTGCCATGGGGAACGCCTCCTTCATTGTTGGCGGGCAACGCGAAAATCTGAACACTGATCCGGGTGTTTCACCCTGCTGCATTGAAAAAACCGGATATGCTGAGAACATGATCCGGGTTCCGATTGTTCGCGCCTGGCCGCAGAAAACCCGCCGCAGCATAAACTGCAGCTGGCCGAAGCGAGCCAGTATTCTTTCGCCCGGTTTGTAAATCGGACATACTCCGCAGAAATTCCCCGCCTCAAAGGGCGGCCACCTTCTGCATCATCGCATATCTGCACACCTACACAGCATGCTTGAATATGATACCACACCGATTTGGAAAAAGCAACAATTATTTCATAAAAATTTCGGCGAAATCACAATTTTCCGAGGTTTGTAGGTACTGCCCGCAAGGCGGCGTGCAAAAGCGGAAACTGCGTGGAAACTGCGCATCTGTACTTCCCCTATAATGAATGAAAAGGCCGCGTGAAGAGGAAGAAACAGCTTCTCTCCGCGCGGCCGACGGCAGATGCAATTTTCAGATATTGGGCAAGGTCCTAAACAGGTCTGTCATGCACTCGAATTTTGTGATCCTCCAATTATATTGTCCTGGCTTTTACTTCTACCTGTGTAATGATATCACGTAGCCGGACACCGTCTATTCTATATTCAAGGGCTTCGTCCGCCGTCGCGCACCATTTTTCCGTTTCCGGCTTCCAGGCTTCGCTAATATTTATCATACCTTCCGGATGAGTGATCGTATAAAGCGTTCCCTTCCACTCAAACTCTATCTCTCCGCCACATTCAACACACCACTTGAACTCACTGATTGTTTCAAAGTGGTTCTCTTCCGGTGTATTCGACTTTACATACGTATACATTCGATAATCCCCTCCATATAACTTGAATTCCGGCGCACCTCCCGGATAATTAATCTATTTTCTAAGATAAAAGAATTGATATCATACGGTTCTGTAATGCACCTGGACGCTTGTGATAATATCCCGGAGTCGGACATCATCAATCGTATATTCCAGTAAAGCGTCAGCTGTCTTGTAATAGCACTCTGTTTCACTGTGCGCTTCATAAATCACAATCGCGTCAGGGTCGTGTACAATATCATACGTTTTTCCGTTCCATTCAAACTCAACTTCTCCATGGTAATGCATGCATTCTTTAAACTCGCTGATTGTTTGAAAGCGATCTTCCTCTGTATTACCGGGTAATATAACTGTGTTTTTCATTTTGAATCCCCCAAAGTTTTTAAATTCTGGTGCACATTCGGATCGTTAATCGGTCCTTGAGGTTCAGGATGCCCATTTGGATTATCCCGATGTTACAACAAAAATATTTTTAAATAGTTCTATCTGTTACTTCCATATGCGTTACCATATCGCGTAGCCGATCGCCGTCAATTAAATGCTCCAGCAATTCATCCGCCGTCTTATAATAGCTCTCTTTGTCACTATACGCTTCATAAATCACAATCGCGTCAGGATCGTGTACGATATCATATATTTTGCCATCCCATATGAATTCTATCTCTCCGCCACATTCAACACACCACTTAAACTCACTGATTGTTTCAAAGCGGTTCTCTTCCGGTGTGTTCGCGTGTACAATTGTATTCATTTATGTAATCTTCCAATTATATTGTCCTTCCTGTTACCTCCATCCGTGTAACAATATCCCGAAGGCGAACGTTATCAATCGCATAGTCTAATAAAGCGTCGGCCGTCTTGTAATAACTCTCTATTTCACTGTGGGCTTCATAAATCACAATCGCGTCAGGGTCATGTACAATATCATATATTTTGCCATTCCATATGAATTCTATCTCTCCGCCACATTCAACACACCACTTGAACTCACTGATTGTTTCAAAGCGGTTCTCTTCCGGTGTGTTCGCGTGTACAATTGTATTCATTTTTGTAATCCTCCAATTATATTGTCCTGGCTTTTACTTCTACCTGTGTAATGATATCACGCAGCCGGACACCGTCTATCATATATTCAAGGGCTTCGTCCGCTGTCGCGCACCATTGTTCCGTTTCCGGCTTCCAGGCTTCGCTAATATTTATCATACCTTCCGGATGAGTGATCGTATAGAGAACTCCTTTCCATTCAAACTCTACCTCTCCATGGTAGCGCATACATTCTTTGAAATCATTGATTGTTTCAAAACGATTTTCCCCTGTGTTACCAGTTAATATGTCTGTATGCTCCATTGTAAATCCTCCAAAATATTTAAATTCCGGTACGTCATTCGGATAGTTGATATGGCCTTGCGGATCGGGATGCTCATTTGGATTATCCCAATGTATCTCATGATCATGAGGGGCAGAATGCTTATCAGGTCTCCTGTGATCCGTATAATGCCTCTCTCTGATTGCACGGCCATCTTCTCCAATTTTAGTAGCATAAAGATCTCCATTCGGCATCCGTGTTTCTTTTATCTCCCCCGGCTTCCCCAAAAAACGCTTGTCCTCTTCCTTCTTCGGCTTCCATTTGCCGCCGTAGGCGCTGCCCATTCCCATCCGGCAGCCATCGTCCCGCATGACATAGCCACGCTTGATCACCAAATCGCAGCCCGGCGGCACCGGCTCCAGCCCGCAGATATATTTCGCGTATTTAGACGGTGTGTAATCGTCGTCCATATGCCGCCAGGAGCTGAGCTCGTAATCAATCGGGACAATGTTGCCCCGCATCTCCGGGAACGGCTCGTGATAGCAGAGAATCCGCTCCGGCTCCACCCGCCGCAGCAGCTCCTCATAGCCCTTCATGAAAAACGGTTTCTGATCCGCACGGTTCCCGTGCTCCGATACCATATAGGTCGAAACCGCCACGGTGCTCCCCTTTGGAATCCCCTCGAAGCAAAAGGCAAAGCTGCGCTCATCCCCCCAGCTCACGGTGGGGATCACGCGCATCCCCTTTGAAGCGAAATACGCCCCGCACCAGCGGTTGCGGAAGGTGTTATAAAGCTGCATGAGCGGGTGCATCTCAAGATACATGCTGAAATCCGGTGAGAGCACCGCCCGGTACCGCCTGAGCTTTTCGATATCATGATCGGGATCCTTCCACACGCGCTCAAACTTGTAGTCGTAGAGGAAAAAATGAACGATCCGCCCCAGATGCCGCTCATCCTCCAGCTTTGTTTTGTCAAAGCCGATCAGGCGCAGGCCCCGGAATTCCTCCTCATCAAATTCCGCTTTGGGAATGACGGGAATCTTCCATGCGCCGCTGCCCTCAAATTGATTCCGGAGCAGAAGCTGGCTTGTGCGGTAGCGGTAATTTTCTTCTGTCATCTTTGCACTTCCTATCGGTATTGAATCTGAGAAAAACTCTCTACCAATAGGCAAAAACGCGATATTTGTTGCCCTGCATGATGCAACAAATGCCGCGGTTCACAGAAAGTTTACAATTAGCCTTGTGCAAATATACATTTATTGTAAAATTAAGATGAATTTACTTTTATATTGTATAATTCCATTTTATATCATATTCTTTTCCGTGTCAAGCGCGCGTTGCAGCTGCAGCGCATCCTTCCGGATTCAAACAGATACAAACAGCCGCTCCGGGAAAAGAACAGCTTTGTTTCCCCGGAGCGGCTTTTCGACTGGCGGTAGCCCTGCTTGCTTTTTACTCCGCCGAGCAGCTGACCGGCGTATAACCGGCCTGCGTCACTGCGTCCATCAGCGCCTGGTCCGGCACATCTTTGGCAAGCGTCACGGTCGCCTTCTTTTCCTCCAGATTCACATCCACAGCGCTCACGCCGTCTATTGCGGCGAGCGCCTTCTGCACATGCATCTGGCAATGCGCGCACATCATGCCATCAATCAAAATGGTCTTCGTCATTTGTGTTACCTCCGTTTTTTCCGGCGCAAGGGCCGGGCATTGTTTCTCCTGAAAGCCGGATAGGAACTCCGGCATGGGGATCTTTTTTCGCTTTGTATCCCGCTTCGTGGAATGCATGTGGAACAGGTTCAGCCGCAGCGCGTTCATCACAACGCAGAAGCTCGAAAGGCTCATCGCGGCGGCGCCGAACATTGGATTGAGTTGCAGGCCGAAGATGGGGATCAACGCGCCCGCTGCAATCGGAATCCCGATGCAGTTGTAAAGAAACGCCCAAAACAGGTTTTCGTGGATATTGCGCAGCACCTGGCGGGATAGGCGGATTGCGGCCGGCACATCCAAAAGGCTCGATTTCATCAGCACAACGTCCGCCGCATCCAGGGCCACGTCCGCCCCTGCTCCGATGGCGATGCCGACGTCTGCGCGGGTCAGCGCCGGGGCATCGTTGATGCCGTCGCCGACCATGGCCACCTTCCCATATTCCGAAAGCCTGCGCACAACGGCTTCCTTATCATTCGGCAGCACGTCGGCAACCACTGCATCCATACCGACCTGCCCTGCGATTGCCTCGGCCGTGCGGCGGTTGTCGCCGGTGAGCATCACGGTCTGCACGCCCATATTTTTAAGCATCCGGATTGCCTCTGCACTGTCCGGCTTTACCACGTCCGCGACTGCAACAATCCCGAGCAGCCGCCCGCCCAGAGCAAAATAAAGCGGCGTTTTCCCTTCTTTGGCTAGCGCCTCGCCTGCCTGCTTCATCTGGCCGGTCAAAAGGTTTTTCTCCTGCATCAAGACGGCGTTGCCGCCGAAAGCGGCTTTCCCGCCAATCTCGCCCTGTACGCCATGGCCGGGCAATGCGGCAAACGCACGGGCAGGATCATATTGCAGGCCCACTTCCTCTGCATGAACCCGGATGGCATGTGCCAACGGGTGCTCGCTCTTCTCCTCCAGCGCGGCGGCAGTTTGTAGTAGCTCCGCCGCTGACACACCGGGCGCCGGGTGAAGATCGGTCACCTGGGGCTTTCCCTGCGTGACCGTCCCGGTTTTATCCAGCACAACAAAATCCGTCTTTCCGGCGGCCTCCAATGCTGCGGCGGTTTTGAACAGCACACCCTTCTTAGCCCCCACTCCGCTGCCGACCATAATCGCGACGGGCGTTGCGAGCCCCAGCGCACAAGGGCAGCTGATAACGAGCACACTGATCGCGCGCGCCAGCGCAAAGCCGAAGGTTTTTCCCGCAATGAGCCAGATGATTCCTGCAATCAGAGCAATGCCAATCACAACCGGCACAAAGACGCCGGATACCCGATCTGCCACTTTTGCAATCGGCGCTTTTGTCGCCGCGGCATTCTCCACCATTTCAATAATCTGGCTCAGGGTCGTATCGCCGCCGACGCGGGTGGCAGTGCAGGTGAGGGAGCCGTTCTGGTTCAGGGTTGCCGCACTGACCAAACTGCCGGGCGCTTTATCCACCGGCAGGCTCTCGCCGGTGAGCGCCGCCTCGTTGACCGCGCTCTCCCCTTCCAGCACCCTCCCGTCCACCGGGATGCTTTCACCGGGGCGCACAAGAAAGAGATCGCCAACGCGCACCTCTTCCACCGGGATCGTCGTCTCCCCCTCATCCCGCAACACATGCGCCGTTTTCGGGGCCAAATCTATCAGGCTTTTGATCGCATTCGTCGTTTTGCCTTTGCTGTATGCCTCCAGCATTTTTCCAACCGTGATAAGCGTTAATATCATGGCGGCCGATTCAAAATAAAGCGCATGCACACAATGGGTTGCCATCGCCAGGTTGCCGGATGAAACGGCCCCGGTCATAGTGAACAGAATGGCAACACTATATATAAAAGCAGCCCCGCTTCCCATGGCTACCAGCGTATCCATATTCGGCCCGCCATGCAGGAGGCTTTGAAAACCGCTGATAAAAAACCGCTGGTTGATGACCATAATCAGGCTCGTCAGCAACAACTCGTAAAGGCCGATTGCCAACGGATTTTCCGCCAGAACAGCCGGAACAGGCCAACCCCACATGAGATGGCCCATGGATACATACATCAGCGGCAAAAGCAAACACAGCGAAGCAATCAGCCTGCGTGCGAGCTTTGGCGTTTCATGATCCTCCAGCGCCTCCCGGGCGGCGGACTGGTTCTTCCCCGCAGCGCCGTTTTCCGGCGTTGCGCCATATCCGGCCGAGGTGACCGCATCGCAAATATTCTGCGGTGTCACCGACGAACCAAAGGTAACGTTCATAGAATTCGTCAGCAGGCTGACCGTTACTTCATGAACGCCAGGCACTGCCGCCACCGCTTTTTCCACATGCGCGCTGCATGCGGCGCATGTCATGCCAGTGACATTAAATTTTACTGTCGTCATAAATATGCCTCTGTTTCTATTTCAATTTTTTCATCAGCTCCACTGCTTCGTCAACGATCTGTGGATTCCCATTCCGAATTTCTTCCACAACACAGGTTTCCAAATGATCCTGCAAAATAATATATCCGAAACTCTGCAGGGCGCTTTCCACAGCCGCCACCTGTGTCAGAATATCGCCGCAGTATCGGTTATCCTCCACCATGTTTTTGATCCCGTTGAGCTGCCCGATCATCCGGTTCAGCCGATTCTGAAGCAGGCGAATCGCCTGTTCATCGCGGGGCGTATGTTTATGGTGCGGGCAGCCTGTTTCACATGCCCCGGCTGCTGCGATCCCATTTTTTTCAAAGGCCATCGCTGTTCCTCCTTTTTCGAAATACCCTAATGGGGTATTTTTATACTTTTAGGATATACCTCACGGGGGTATTTGTCAAGAGAAATTCAACAAGTCTTTCAAAATGTTGCATGCTGTTCACAGAGGAAGGCAAAAAGAGCAGGCCCGTAAAAAAATATCCGCAGCCCCTCATTAGAGAAGCTGCGGATATTTTTCTTCTGCTGTTGTTTACGCCTGCTTGGTGACGTTGACCTTGCAGGTGTAGGTTCCCATATTCTCAACCGTGATCGTAACAGTCGCCTCGCCGCTTTCGCCTTTCGTGCGCAGCCAGAAGGCGCGGTCGCCGCCGATGAGCGCAAAGGTCTTCGGGCCGATCACTTCTACAGGGCCATCCACAGTAACCGTCACGGCATTGTTCACAAAGGGCAGGCGGTTGCCGTTTTGATCAATGGCAGTCAGTGCGACACGGGTCACATCATAGGTATCCGCCTCCACGAGCTGCGGGTTGTCGACGCGGACATCCAGCGCCCTCTCTGTCACAGCTGTTTTGACGACCGTCTTGACGAGTTGCCCATCCTTATAGCCCTCGAAGCGGTAGGAAATCTGCTCATCGCCCCAGCCGCCGATATACTTTTCGACCAGGGAGACCATATCGCCGATCTTCATGCCGCTCGTGACGATCCCAAGGCCCGCCAGGAGGAAATATCTCTTCGGCATGGAGAAGGCGTATTTCGAGCCTGCCACCAGCGCGGGCTTCAAAAACTTCGCCGCAGTTTCGTTGAGATGCTCCTTCTCGGTGAGCGCGTCGCCGATGAAATCATCCGTGAAAATCGGCGGGTGCGGCAGGTGCGGGAAGGCCTTTTTATTCGGGTATGCCGTGCTGACATACACCCCGTTTTTATAGAGCTTCACGTAATCGCAGTTGGTAAAGGCGTAGACCTGGCCGATCTGGTTCGCCGGATGCTCGCCGATATCCATGGAGGAGGAAATCTCCATCACAGGCGTCTCATCCTGCTGAGAGGCGTATAGCGCAGCGGCAAGCTTCGGCACGCGGAACATATCCGTCACACCGTGATAGCAGATGCGGTCGCCGCTGCCAAAATCCTTGTGCGTATTATAATCCGCCATGCACCAGCCGATCGCGCCGCTGGTGCGGCTGCTGCCGTAGGCCGCGTTCAACACGCGGGCATGGCGCAGCGCATGCTCCACGCGGATCTCCTCGCGGTCGAAGCTCTTGGTGGGATACATATGCCCATTGTGCTCCGTGACGAGATAGGGCGCCTTCGGCCCAGCCACAATCATGGGCAGGTTCAGCGCGATCTTGCCGCCGGAATGGATAAAATCGTTATAGGTATAAACATCCTCCAGCAGATGGCTCTGCGGGAAATTGCGCACGCCTCCCGTCTGGCGGGTATCATCCAGCGAATGCGCGATGGCGTTCGTCTTTTCATACAGCTCGTCGCAGTCCTGCCCCTCATTGACGCGCACGCCCCAGAGGATGACGCAGGGGTGGTTGCGGTCGCGTTTGACCATATCAGCCACGTTCTTCAGGAAGTTCTCCCGCCATTCGCCCTCGCCGGTGAACTGCCAGCTCGGAATCTCGGTAAAGACAAGCAGGCCGATCTCATCGCAGCGGTCGAGGAAGTGTGTGGAATCCGGATAGTGCGAGGTGCGCACCAGATTGCAGCCGAGCTCAAATTTCAGCAGGTCGGCATCCGCCTTCTGCGCGGAGGCCGGCATTGCATAGCCGACGTACGGATAGCTTTGGTGACGGTTCAGGCCGCGGATCTTCATCTTCTTTCCATTCAGATAGAAGCCGTCCTTGCGGAATTCGCACTCGCGGAAGCCGAAGCGATAGGATTTTTCATCCGCGCCGCCATTATAGACCACCTTCAGGGTGTAGAGCTTTGGATGCTCCGTAGACCAGAGCGTCACGCCGGAGACACGCCATTTGAGATTGAGCACCTTCGCCTCAAACGGGCAGGCCTGGGAGGCGATCAGCTGCTCGCCGTCGTATAGCTCCAGCTTTAAATCGCCCTGTGTCTTCTCTGAGAAGGTCACATCGATATCAAGCAGCTTCTTTTTGCCGAGCAGCAGATCCTTGGTGCGGATAAAGGCATCTTCAATATACACCTCATTGACGCATTCGAGCCAGACCTCGCGATAAATGCCGCCGTAGCAGAGATAATCGACGACCCTGCCGAACGGCGGAATCTCCGGGCGCTCCGTGGAATCGACCTCCACGGCAAGAACATTGCCGCGCGTTTTGACCGTGTCGGTCACATCAAAAACAAAGGCTGTGTAACCGCCCTTATGTTCGCCGAGGAGGGTGCCGTTTAAATACACTTTTGCGGCGTTGGCCACGCCCTCAAAATGCAGCAGGAAACGGTTGCCCTTCATCTTCATTCCCCTTGGCAGGGCAAACTCCTTGCGGTAGCCGCTGACGAACTGGTAATCCCGCTCGTCGAAATAATTCAGCGGCAGCTCTTTGCAGGTATGCGGAATGTCAACGCATTCCAGCGCGCTCGCGTCAAAATCCGGCGTAACCATCGCCGGGTCGAAGGCGGGCGTGTAGCGCCAGCCAAAATTCAGGGGCAGGGTCGTTCTCATGATCCAATCCAATCCTTTCTTCCATTCTTTTTCTTCTCTCAGTATGCGCCCGGTTCCGCCTAACGCAGGGTGATCGATGTGGGTTCGTCCGCCCCGCCAATGATTTCTTCCGGCCGCGTGGCTTCCTTCAGGTAATAAACGCGGGAATCCGTATCCGTCATCACGCGCGTTTTGCCGTTATATCCGCTCAGCACGAAGAGCTGGCACGGCACAAGCCCTGCATAAAGCAGCGATGCGCCGGGAAGCGTGTAATCCTCCCTCTCTGAATGCAGGCGGATATGATCTGTCAGAAAATTATAAACCTTGCCATCCTCCATGTCAAACTTCTTCGGCAGCGGCGTGTTGATGATTTCGCCGAAAGTGCGCAGGTTCAAAAGCTGCTGCCGAGCGGTAAAGCGATACGTCTTTTCCGGGTCGAGGCCCACGAAGGAGAGCCGATCCGGCCCACTGTTCGGCGTGAGCCGGTCAATAAAGCAGCCGAGCATGGACTCCGCCCTGTCCGGCGACACCACCTGCCACGCGCAGGTATTCTCTTTGAACGGATTGCCGATGCGGTAAAATTCTCCGAACTGTAAAAGCCTGCGGTGCTCCTTATAAAAAGCGATCTGTTTTTTGACCGCCGCCCGGTCAAAGGAGGAAAGGTTCGTCACATCCAGCTCATACCCCGTCAGCCCGAAGCTCGCCACGTTGAACCGCTCCTCAATGGAGGAGGCACGCAGGGAGGCGAAGCTCGGCGACGCGCTGACGTGCATCGTCATGACGGACTGCGGATATCCATAGGAAGTGCCGGTTTGAATCCGGATGCGGTCGAGCGGGTCCGTATTGTCGCTCGTCCAGCACTGCGGCATGTAGCAGAACATACCGAGATCGAAGCGGTTGCCCCCACTCGAACAGGATTCAAACAGCACATGCGGGAAGCGGTCGCACAGCGCCTGCAAGATATTGTAAAGGCCGAGATAATAGCGGTGAAAATATTCGCCCTGCCGCGTGCCGAGCGTCCGCCCGAATACGTCGGAAAACTGGCGGTTCATATCCCATTTGATGTATTCAATGTTGCCGAGCTTCATCACATCGGTGATCGTATCGATCAGGTATTGCTGCACATCCGGGTTCGTCAAATCCAGCACGAGCTGGTTGCGGCCCTCCGTCGGCTCGTATTCGTCTGTGGTCATCGCCCAATCCGGGTGCGCACGGTAAAGGTCGCTGTCCGGGTTTACCATCTCGGGCTCCACCCACAGGCCAAACATCAGGCCCATTTCATTGATCTTCTTTGCCAGGCCGCCGATGCCGGAGGGAAGCTTCTTTTTGTTCACCCACCAGTCGCCGAGGGAGGAGTGGTCGCTGTTGCGCTTGCCAAACCAGCCGTCATCAAGCACAAACAGCTCCGCGCCCAGCTTTGCGCCCTCCTTGGCGATCGCGAGGATTTTCTTCTCCGTAAAGGTGAAATACGTCGCCTCCCAATTGTTGACGACGATCGGTCGCTCCTTATGCTTCCATTCACCGCGCACGATATGCTCCTTGACAAAGGCATGCATATTGCGGCTCATGCCGTTGAGGCCCTCATGGCTGAAGGTGAGCACCGATTCCGGCGCGTCGAAAGATTGGCCCGGTGCAAGCGCCCATTCAAATTCGAACGGGTTGATGCCGTTCTGCACGCGCACCATCCCGTGCGGCGATACCTCCACGCGGCCGATGTGGTTGCCGGAATAGACGAGGTTGAAGCCCCAGCACTCCCCCGCCTGCTCGTTGCAGCCCTCTTTCCGGATGGCAAAAAAGGGATTGTGGCGGTTGGAGCTCGTGCCGCAGATGGAGCCGATGGAGCACTCCCCCGCCGTGAGCTTGTGCTCATGCTGATACCGCTCGCGAATCCAGGAGCCGTCGAAGGAGAGCATCGTATAATCCCCCGCGGGCAGGTCGATCTGCATGCTCATCAGGGAATGGATTTTGATCTCCTTTTCCCCCTGATTGATCAGCCGCGCGCTGCGGGTGATCACATTGCACTCCTCAAACACGGTGTAAAACAAATGCAACTGCGCACAAAGCGCCGGATCCTCCAGAATGACTGTGAGCGTTTTGCTCCTCCCATAGCTGGAGGGGAGGCCGGCAAGCTCCGGCTTGGTATCCGTCACCTTTGCATCCAGGAATTTGAAATCGCAGTTGAAATTCCCGTTTTCGGCCTGTACCTGCATGGCGGGCAGACGGTAATCGCCCTTGCCGAATTCCGAATAGTCGAGCCGGATATGATCGAGCGACAGATGATCCTGCTTATCATAGACGGTGGAGTTGCTGTAGCCTGCGGCATGCTTATCACAGAGAAACGCATAGTCCCCGCATGCCGGGATACGCCGCCCGTAATAAAGCTGCTCGAGCTTGCCGCAGGGCAAAGCGCGGAAGAGATAGCTCGTTTGTTCCGTGGATAAATGGAATTCCTGCCGGCTGGTGATCTGGATCATAAGATGTGCCTGTCCTTTCCGTCACGTTGTGTCTGTCGTAAAACGATTCCATATACAGGGGGCGCGCGGTAAAATATACACATTTTTCCGCGGGCCCTGTCCCTTTTTTAGGATGGTTTTCGTATCTCATTATAGAGAACAGAAGCTCGGTCTGCAAGCGGTTTTGTGAAAAAATTCCTGTCTGCAGAAAAAACGGTTTGACTTCGATACGCAGCTTCAGCAAAATTCTTAATTTGGTCTTTATTTCCACATCAAGCATTTTTATATTTACATATATTTCCATAAAAATCATAAAATCAATCATAATGCATAAAAATTTAAAAAAATCGACGATTTAATTTGACAAAAAATACGGTTTATTTTATAATTTACCCATGCGGATATGAATTTTGACAATACATTTTCCGTAAATATTCCATTTTGGAGTGATGTAAAGATGAAGAAAAAAAAATATTTTAAAAAGGTTGATGTTTTGAACAAACACGTCTTATCGCGGAGAGTATTGTCAGTGGTATTATCTGCCCTAATGATACTCTGTTCTTTGCCGCTGGTCTCGTTTGCGGCCGATGTGACAGATGTTGTACCAGTGCTCGAAAAAAGTGCTGAGAATGTTTTCATTTACAAAACAGTCAATCCCACTTACCAGGAACCACTCGAGGTCGGTAGTAGGCTTGGGGATTGCACAATCGTGAAAACGGGCGTATATTTGAAAGTAGTTGATCCAGAAACAGATAGGGTTACGAATTATTTAGCAAGCAAATGTTCCGTTGAATTTGTTAATAAAGATGATACCGTTAAAAATGTAGGTACAAATACAGAACCAATTATTATTTATGTAACAAACGATCCCAGCATTTGGGTGAAGGTTGCGTATGACTTTGAAGCCGTTCAAGGCAGCGGAATCCCCGAGGCAGTCATTGAAGAACTGCCGGAGATTGCATCTGTGAAATACAAGGAAAACCTTAAAGTTTCCGATCTGGAATTCAGTAGCGACGGAAAGGCGAACGTGCCCGGCACCTTCAGCTTCACAGAACCGGATAAAACCCTTTATGTAGCAGAGAATATTCCGGTTTCCGTCACCTTTACGCCTGCCGATCCCACGCAGGCCGAGGCTGTGACGTTTACCATCCCTGTGACCATTGAAAAAGGGGACATCGTCGTACAGGAAGCGCCGACCTTCACGTATGTTTACAGCAACAGAACGTTGCGTAATCTTGGCACGAGCGGCGCAGAAATCCAGAGCGGAATCGTGGAGCCTTCCACGGTAAAGTGGGATTTTGTTGGTAAGACCGGTCTGTCCGGCGATGCGTCCGACCCACTGGCACTGCAGGTGCTGGATGCCGGCACCTATACGGTGACAGCCCGTGCCACTGCAGGCAGCAGTTTTAACACTGGCTTCTTCCCTGTGAAGGTCGTCATCAAGGCGGATGAGACAAAGGCGTTCCCGCTGCAAGTCAACTTGGCAGGCAATGAGCTGCACATCAAAGCGGACACCACTTATGGCCTTGGCTATGGCGGCAAAGGCACGGTGACCTATACTGTCAATGACACAGTGATTGCCGAAAACGCCGATCCCAAAGCGGAAGTTGTTTA